>Ga0265293_10000137_pt1 | contig 173365 bp, 147 predicted proteins | sample Munlanlewell138R_FD_192505 | JGI IMG/M metagenome (GOLD analysis project Ga0265293, IMG submission 192505) | Leachate microbial communities from a municipal landfill in Southern Ontario, Canada - Leachate well 138R | ecosystem: Engineered > Solid waste > Landfill > Unclassified | place... | reverse complement strand
CTGCTTAACAGCAGTTCCACGGCCTCTGTCTTGAACTCCCGCGGAAAATATCTTTTTGTCTCACGCATCTTTACTCCTTTTTGTTTCTCATATTAATATAAGGCTTATCTGCGTGTCCACAAAAATACAGGAAGTCCAGTCAGCCAAATCCGACAATTGGCGGAGATAGCAGATCGAGGCGTCGAGGCATCGAGTTGATGTAATTGTCAATAAAATCCTGCTAATCCTGTCCCATCGGGACCCCTGCGGGGTTATCCTGTCAAAAAAAAACAATCCTGTTTATCCTGTCTAAAAAATAATCTTGTCTGCGATCAGGCTGCCCATTTCTTCCGTCCCGATCGTCTTACATCCCGGCTGCCGGATATCCGCCGTGCGTCCGCCTTCGTTCAGAACTTGCTCCACTGCTCCCGCAATATCTGCATAGGCCTCGTTCATTGCAAAGCTGTATTTCAGCATCATGGCGGCGCTCATGATCTGTGCGATGGGATTGGCGATGCCTTTGCCGGCGATATCCGGCGCAGATCCGCCACCGGGTTCATACATCCCAAAGCCATTTTCCGCCAGACTGGCGCTGGGCAGCATGCCCAGGGAACCGGTAATGGCCGCGGCCTCGTCGGAAAGGATATCGCCGAACATATTCCCGCAGAGCATGACATCGAACTGTGAAGGTTTCAGGGTAAGCTGCTGGGCGGCGTTATCGACGTACATGGGCTCACAGACGACGTCCGGATATTCCTTTGCCACCTCCTCGACCACCTCCCGCCAGAACACCATGGTCATCAGAACATTAGCTTTGTCGACGGACGTCACTTTTTTCCTGCGTGACTGCGCCGCCCTGAAGGCAATATGCGCAATACGGCGGATCTCGGCTCGGCTGTAGATCATGGTGTCAAAGGCCGATTCGCTTTCGCCTTCGCCGCAGCGGCCCTTGGGCTCACCAAAGTAGATACCGCCGGTCAGCTCGCGCACTACCAGAATATCGAATCCTTTTTTTGCGGTATCTTCGCGCAGGGGAGAGGCGGAAGCCAGGGCGGGATAGAGTTTGGCGGGGCGCAGGTTCGCGTAGAGGTTGAAAGTTTTCCGGAGGCCCAGAAGGGAATTGACCTCCGCGCCTGCCCATTTGGGATGCTGCTGTTCCCTTACCGGTCCGCCTACCGACCCGAAGAGGATCGCATCGCTGCGCCGGCAGATGTCCAGAGTTTTCTGCGGCAGATGTTCGCCATATTTGTCCCAGGCGGCGCCGCCCGCCAGTGCATGTTCATACTTAAATGCCGTCTTGTATTTTTTTTCAATCTTCGCGAGGACTTTTAAAGCTTCCCGCATGACCTCCGGACCGATCCCGTCGCCGGGTAAAACCGCGATATTTTTCTTCATGATCATCCTCTTAGAAATTCATGTGCATCATAGGAATATTCTTCATCATTGTCAATCCCGTAGTCATTCCCCGGAACAGCGTGTTCTTTGAAGTCATGCAATAATCAATTATCCGATGTTACGCAATGTAAAAACCAGGAAACGCTGTCTGTCAGCGCGTCCCAGCTGGCTTCATCGATATTGGCGGAGACGCCGACGGTATTGATCCGTTCCTTGCCGTAGGCGGATTCGATCAGTACCCGTACTTTTGCGCCGGTGGCCGCATTGCCGTTGATAACGCGCACCTTATAATCCACCAGGCGCAGCATCTTGATCTCGGGATAGAATTTCAGCAGTCCGGCACGTAAGGCCCGGTCCAAAGCATGCACCGGTCCGGCTCCCTCGGCAGCGGTATGCTCTTTTTGTCCGTTGACCAGCAGGCGTACGGTCGCTTCCGAGCGCGGAATACCCTGTTCATCCTTTTCCACCAGCACCCGGAAGCCTTCCAGTTCGAAATAGCGCTGCCATTCGCCGCTGATCTTTTTGATCAGCAGTTTTAGGGAGTCTTCGGCGCCTTCGTACTGGTAGCCTTCGTGTTCCTTTTGCTTGAACGCCGCAATGATCTCCGGGATCTTTGATTCGTGCCGCTGCAGATCCAGTCCGAGTTCCTTTGCCTTATAGACCAGATTGCTGCGTCCGGAAAGGTCCGAAAGCAGGACTTCCCGTTTATTGCCGACCGTTTCGGGCCTGATATGTTCATAAGTGGAGGCATCCTTGATCACGGCACTGACATGGATCCCGCCTTTATGGGCAAAGGCGGAAGCACCAACAAAGGGCTGGGCATGCTGCGGCTGCATATTTGCCAGTTCGCTGATAAAACGGCTGAGCCGCGTAAGTTGAGGGAGCCGGTCTTCGGGAATACAGTCGTAATTGCCTTTGATCTGCAGATTGGGGATCACGGAGCAAAGGTTCGCATTTCCACAGCGTTCCCCGTAGCCGTTGATGGTGCCCTGTACATGCACACAGCCGGCCTCCACGGCGGCAACGGTGTTGGCGACGGCCAAATCGCTGTCGTTATGAAGGTGAATCCCGAGACGGGTATTGACATTTTTCTTAACATCCCCGATGATCTTCAGCAATTCCTGCGTCTGTGTGCCGCCGTTCGTATCGCAGAGCACCAGGGTATCGGCTCCGGCCTTTTCGGCAGCCCAGAGCGTTCTGAGGGCGTAATCCGTATCCGCCTTATAGCCGTCAAAGAAGTGTTCGGCATCGTAAATGAGCTCTTTGCCCTTGCTTTTCACAAAAGTAAGGGAATCGGCGATCAGTTCCAGATTTTCTTCCGGAGAGATACGCAGGGCTTTCTTAACATGGAGGGTCCAGGATTTCCCGAAGATGGCGACCGCGGGGGTTCCGGCATCCAGCAGCGCTTTCAGGTTCGGGTCCTTGTCTGCAGACAGTTCTGGGCGGCGGGTACTGCCGAAAGCGACGAGCCTGGCATGCTGAAAGGTAATTTTGCGGGCTTCTTCAAAAAACAGGAGATCTTTAGGATTGGATCCCGGCCAGCCGCCTTCGATGTAGTCGATGCCGAAGCGGTCGAGTTCCTGCGCGATTCGTAATTTATCCTCGAGGGAAAAGGCGATCTTTGCGCTTTGGGTGCCGTCGCGGAGCAGTGTATCGAAGATGTGAATTTTGATTTTGCCGTTCATATTCATAAGTGGATTCCGATTGCGTCAATTACACTTTGACGCATTGATTCAATCGTTATTTTTCAAATTGAATCAATTGAAATTCTTTCGATTGACGCAATTTGTTTTTCTCTCATTGACTCAATGAGATTTTTTCCCATTGAGTCAATGCATTTTTCTTCAATTGCGTCAATCACTTTTCTTCAGCCAGCGCATCATCTGCCGCAGTTTTGTTCCGGTCTTTTCCAGGGGGTGCTGTGTGTCCCTTTCCTTGAGTTCCCTGTACAGCGGCCGGCCCTGCTTATTCTCGCTGATCCATTCTTTTGCAAAAGAACCGTTCTGGATCTCAGTCAGAATATTTTTCATTTCCTTACGGGTTTCCTGCGTAATAATGCGCTTCCCGCGTGTCAGGTCGCCGTATTCGGCGGTATCGGAAATGGAACTGCGCATGTTGGCAATGCCGCCTTCGTAAATAAGGTCGGTGATCAGCTTGACCTCGTGCAGACACTCAAAGTAAGCCATTTCCGGTGCATATCCGGCCTCTGTCAGCGTATCGAAACCCGCACGGATCAATTCGGTCAGTCCCCCGCAAAGCACTACCTGCTCGCCAAAAAGATCGGTCTCGGTCTCTTCCTGGAATGTGGTCTCAATAATTCCCGCACGTCCCGCACCAATGCCGCAGGCATGCGCAAGCGCCAGGTCAAAGGCCTCTCCGCTGCTGTTCTGATGAATGGCGATCAATGAAGGAACGCCAAATCCCTCGCTATACTGGCGGCGCACCAGATGACCGGGGCCTTTCGGAGCTACCATATAAACATCTACGCCGGGAGGCGCAATGATCTGCTTGTAGTGAATATTGAAGCCATGCGAAAAGACCAGCGCTTTTCCGGGTTTCATCTTGTCTTCGATCTCGCTCGCATACACCTTTTTCTGGATCTCGTCCGGCAGCAGGATCTGAATGACATCCGCTTTTTCTGCGGCTTCGGCCGCGCTCAGGGGTTTGAAATTGTGCTTCAGCGCAAGTTCGTAATTGCCGCTACCCGGCAGATCCGAAACAAGGACCTTGTAACCGCTGTCGCGCAAATTCTGCGCCTGGGCATGGCCCTGGGAACCGTAACCGATGATGGCAATGGTCTTGCCTTTTAGGCGTTCCGGCTTGGAATCTTGGTCGTAATACATTTTAACTGACATTCTTCAACTCCTTAAATATTAATGGATTAATTATTCGTCTTTCACTGCGAATTCACCGCTGCGGTCCAGCTCCATGATGCCGAAAGGATGTACGGCGTCCAGAAAACGCATAATCGTCCGCGGTGAGCCGGTCATGCTGGCGACCACGTAATGGGCGCAGAGGTCCAGGACTTTCGCTTCGAAGAGCGAGATCAATTGCAGAAGCTCACTGCGGTTCTTGTTCGTGCTGATCTTGACCATAATGAATTCACGAACGATATAGTTCCTGTTATGCGAAATATCGCTGACCTTGATCACGTCCACAAGCTTATTGAGCTGTTTGCCGATCTGCTCGATCTTTTCCTCTGTTTCGGTCAGTACCAGATGTACGGTATAGATATTCGGATCTTCCGAGGGTGAGGCAATGATATTGTCAATATTATAGCCACGCTGAGAGATCAGTCCGGTAATACGCGCCATCACACCGACGGTGTTGACCACCTTCATGCGGATCGTATGCTTTTCCTTCATTTCAGAATCCTTTCGTTGCCCATAAGGATCTCGTCGATCGCTTTTCCCGCAGGAACCATGGGGTAAACATTCTCTTCTTTGCGCACCAGACATTCCATAAGGACCGGACCGGGATGGACGAAGCCTTCTTTCAGGACCGACTCAACCTCCGAAGCCTTTTCCGCACGTAAGCCCAGAACCCCGTTGGCTTCCGCCACTTTGACAAAATCCGGGAAATATTTTTCAGGGCAGGCCGCATTCGGTCCCTTGCAGTTCGGGGGGCAGTTTGAGCGCTGCCGCAAACAGACCTTGGAATAGTGTTTATTCCAGAACATTTCCTGCCATTGGCGCACCATGCCGAGGTATTCATTGTTCAATACAAGGATCTTGACGTTGATGCAGTTCAAAGCGCAGGTTGCCAGTTCCTGGATATTCATCTGAAAACCGCCGTCTCCGCAAACGGCGATAACCTGTTTTTCAGGGTTTGCCATTTGTGCGCCCATTGCTGCCGGAAGGCCAAAGCCCATGGTTCCCAGTCCTCCGGAGGTGATGAATGAACGCGGTTTTCGATGGCGGTAATACAGGGCGGTAAACATCTGATGCTGGCCCACATCCGTGACGATCACGGCGTCTTCATCGACCAGGCGGCTAAGCGTTTCAATAACATACTGCGGCGCAGCGGGTTCGGATTCCCGGCGCTCATAAATCAGCGGGGTCTCCTCTTTCCATTTGATTACGGCTTTACACCAGCCGTTGGCTTCGCGAGGTTTCAGATGTTCGTTCAGTGAATTGAGGATATGCTTTGCATCGCCGACAACGGGAATGGCGGTCAGCACGTTTTTCCCGATCTCCGCCGGATCAATGTCAATGTGCGCGATAACGGCATTCGGGGCAAAACGGCGGATATCACCGGTCACACGGTCGTCAAAGCGTGCGCCCACGGCGATCAGCAGATCGCACTGCATCATGGCATGGTTGGCGGCGTAACGTCCGTGCATTCCCGGCATACCAAGAAATAGCGGGTGATCGGAGGGAATGCTGCCCAGTCCCATGAGGGTAGATACAAAGGGGATATTGGTTTTTTCCACGACCTGCAGTAAGGCCTGTTCCGCTCCGGAACTTACGATACCTCCACCGGTATAGAACAGCGGCTTTTCCGCAATTTGAATTTCCTGTGCAAGCTTTTTGATCTGCCGGGGATTCCCCGATATGGTCGGTTTGTAGCCCGGAAGCTCCACTTTTTCAGGATATTGATAATTCCGTATGCTTGCAGTGATCACATCGGTGGGAATATCGATGGAAACGGGGCCGGGCCTGCCGCTCTGCGCAATGTGAAAGGCTTCTTTGAATACGCGGCCGAGATCTTTGATATCGGAGACCAGATAGCTGTGTTTGCAGACCGGACGAGTGAGGCCGCTCATATCGACTTCCTGAAATCCGTCGGTGCCGATAAAATCGTTTTTCACCTGTCCGCTGATCACCACGATGGGGATAGAATCCAGCTTGGCGGTGGCAATGCCGGTAATGGTATTTGTTGCTCCTGGACCGGATGTGACCAGTGCTACGCCGACTTTTCCGCTTGAACGCGCGTAACCGTCCGCGGCGTGAACCGCAGCCTGTTCATGGCGGTTCAGGATCACCCGAAGTTCGCTTTCGCCGTACAGGGCGTCAAAGAGCGGGATCACCACACCGCCGGGATAGCCGAAGATGGTATTTACGCCCTCCTTTTTGAGTGCATCAATGATGATCTGTGAGCCGTTCATATTTTTTCCCTTGTTCATGTTATACCCTAAAGACACGGCAGTGCTGTGTCTTTACCAATATGTGTTATTGAACTATCGTTACAGCACCCTTCGATGCCGATTGCACCATTTTTGCGTAACGCCCCAGTGCTCCGTGATCGATACGCGGAGCCGGATTTTTCCAGTGTTCCCGGCGTTTTTGTAATTCTGCATTGCTCAAACGTACTGCGAGCGTGCCCGATGGAATATCGATGGCAATGCGGTCGCCATTCTGCAGAAAAGCAATGGGTCCGCCCTCTGCAGCTTCGGGAGCAATGTGCCCGATGCAGGCGCCGCGGGTTCCGCCGGAAAAACGCCCGTCTGTGATCAGCGCTACGCTTTCTCCGAGTCCGCGTCCCATAATGTACGAAGTGGGGGAGAGCATCTCCTGCATTCCCGGTCCGCCTTTGGGCCCTTCGTAGCGGATCACCACCACATCGCCGGCCTTGACCGCACCTTCCAGGATCCCCTCGCAGGCGGCTTCCTGGGAGTCGAAGATCACGGCGGGGCCTTCAAAAACCCGCATGGACGGAGCCACACCGGCGTATTTTACCACAGCACCGTCCGGGGCGAGATTTCCGTAAAGCACGGACAGGCCGCCACTGCTGCTGTAGGCATTTTTGAGCGGACGGATAACTTCCGTATCCTTGATGAGCGCTCCGGAAATGCGTTCGCCGAGTGTGACTCCGCTGACGGTTGGAGAAGAAAGATGCAATGATCCCGGTTTTCTGGCTATTTCATTCAGGATAGCGGAAACGCCGCCGGCGTTTTCCAGATCCTCCATGTGCCAGGGACCGGAAGGAGAAATTTTGCAAATATTCGGCGTCTTTTTAGAAATTTCATCGATATGCGCAAGATTGTAATCGATCCCGGCTTCGGAACACAACGCCAGCGTGTGCAAAACGGTGTTGCTCGAGCCGCCCATGGCCATATCGAGCACCATGGCGTTATCAACGGATTCCTTGTTGATGATATCTTTCACACAGATGTCTTTTTCCAGGAGATCCATAATGCGTGTCCCGGCTTCTTTGAAAAGGGCGTCGCGTTTGGGATCTTCGGCGGGAATGCTGCCGTTCCCGGGCAGAGCGATCCCGATGGCCTCACAGAGGCAGTTCATGGAATTGGCCGTAAACATGCCGGAGCAGCTGCCGGAACCGGGACATGCGCAGGATTCGATGCCGGCAAGTTGTTCTTCCGAAATTTTCCCTTCGCGGTAAGCCCCCACACCTTCGAATACGGAGATCAGGTCGCAGGCGGAGCCGTCGGCGAGTTTGCCGGCCTTCATGGGACCGCCGGAGACAAAAATGCTTGGCAGATTTACCCGAACGGCACCCATCAGCATGCCGGGGACGATCTTATCACAGTTCGGAATAAAGACCGCCGCATCAACGGGATGGGCGAGGAGCATGGTTTCGACGGAATCGGCAATGATCTCGCGGGACAAAAGGCTGTAGCGCATACCATTGTGTCCCATTGCCAATCCGTCACAGACCGCAATGGTGTTAAACACAAAAGGCAGGGCACCGGCCTTACGCAAAGCCTCCTTAACAATTTCGGCCTTTTTGTCAAGATTCACGTGTCCCGGAACAAAATCCGTGTGAGAACTGACGATTGCAACAAAGGGTTTCTGCATATCTGCATCATTGATCCCCGTTGCCTTCAAAAGACTGCGATGGGGTGCCCGTTCATATCCTTTTTTCATTTCATCACTGCGCATCGGTTCTTCCTTTTCCAGGTTTCATAAAAAACCTCCTTCCCGGCGTGCAGAAGGAGGTTTGTGTTTTTTTATTCTTTTTTGCTTCCTAATGCACGCCCGTACACCCCGAAAGGATAATAATAATGACGACCAGAATGTTCAAAAATACGTGCTTCATTGTTTCCCATTACGTCAAATAGTAAACGATTATACGACCGCAAATTTATAATTACAAGCAATAATTCAAAAAATATTGTGAATAATTGTCAAATACGATTAAGTGATGATGAATGTTAAAATAATGAGAGTTTTATGTAAGGATTGACTCAAATAAATTGACTCAAAATATTTGCCCCAAATAATTTGCCCCAAAACATTTAGAAATAATTCATCCATCCGGATATCCCGGCAGATATTCTTTTTGTTTAAAGGTTTATTGCGATCTTTTAAACGCACGCTTGTTTATTCCAACTTTCTCAGCGCTCAGTGCTCCTTCAAACGCCCACGATCCGTTCCTTGTACTTCGCCAGCGCTTCGTCAAGGCGCTCCCTGGCGCCTTCTTTTCCGGCGTTATGCGAGGGATGGATATAGAGTTTTACACCCCGGTCTGCCAATATTTCTGCAACGGTGGCAATGGTCATCCAGACGGTGGTGATAAAGGCCATGGTCGAGACCGGCGCGATCCTGTCGACATGCCCCTTCAGATCCACGGAAGCGTCTTCAATGGGCGCACAGGTATCCACCACAATATCCGCAATGTCAAAAATGGTCTTGCCGCAGGAATGGCGGGTCTTTTTCCCTTTCGCCGCGGCGGCGGACCCGTAGGTGATGACCTTCAGGCCTTTTTCCTTCGCGCGCAGCGCAATATCGATATTGACATTGTTGATCCCCGAATGCGAAAAGATCCACATGCAGTCGCGTTTATCGAAGTTGTAACCCTTCATGATCTGGTCGCCGTAGCCTTCCACACGTTCGAGGAAGACGAACTGGTGCACTCCCATATCACCGACAATATGTGTAAAAAAGGTCAGCGGCAGTTCGCACATGGGATGAAAACCCACAAATCCGCCGATGCGCGGATACATTTCTTCGATCGGAAGGGTCGCGTGCCCGCAGCCGAATGTATGGACCCAGCGTTCCTGTTCAATGCTGTCCGCCATCAGTTCGGCGGCCTTTCTGATGTTCGCCAGCTGGCTTTCTTTGATATTATTCATCACTCCGTTGACGTTGTCGAGCCATTGCATTGCTAATTTCATTGATTATTCCTTTATATTTGAGACTTTTTTACTTTTACTGTTTATTGCGGCCGATGACAGCAGCGCCATCATGAAAGCCGCGGCGATCAGCAGAGTGCTAAAATGCTGAATTCCCCAGGTCCGGGCGATGAAACCGGTTAGCAGGTTCAGCAGCGTATTGCCCAGCAGCGCGATCACCAGCGCAAAGCTGAAGGCAATGCCCGATATTTCGGGATAACGCTCGCCGATGTATCCCAGCATGACCGGGAATCCCGATGCCAGCCCCATGCCCAGAAAAACGTAAGCGATCCCGATCAGCGGCAGGGAAGTGGCCAGTTGCACGGCGAGAATGCTGAGGGCGATCAGAATGCAGGACAGATAGAAGACCGTGATGGGCTTCATTTTCTGCAGGACAAAGCTCAGGATCAGCCGGCCGGCGGTCATGCCGATCACAAGCAGGGTCAGGGTTAACAAGGCCCTGTCTTCGGGAAGATGGTGGTATCCGCGCAGATAAGTGGTGGTCCAGTTATTGGATATGCCCTCGACGGCGCTCTGGAAGAAAAGCACAAAGGCAAAGAGAATGAGTACCTTGTCCTTAAACATGCTCAGGACTTTTTTTACATCGATACCCTGCTGCTGTTTCGGTGCGGGGAAGGGAATAACAATATAGTAAATCAGGGGCAGCAGAAGAAAGAGCCCGATCCCCACAATAATGCCCTGATAGGAAAAGCTCTTTGAAAGCAATCCCGTCACCAGGGGCAGGGAAATCGCCCCGATTCCGTAGAAAACTCCCAGCAGGCTGAGTTTGGCGCTTTTGTTCTCCAGACTGACATCCGCGACGAGCGCATTGGTGGCGCCGTTGATCATGCCGCCGGTGAGTCCGATCACAAAGAAAGCGGCCTGGATAAAACCGAAGGATTTGGTGTAGGCGATCAGCAGTATGCTTGCGACCACCAGCGCCGTACAGGCGATCATCAGGATCTTGTATCCGTAACGGTCCACGATGTAACCGAAAAGCACGGAGCCGATCAGTACGCCGAAAGGCAGCAGCGAAGCCAGGCTGCCGGCAGAAAGGCTGTCCAGCGAAAAGCGGTTGATCAGATAGGTGTTGATCGTTCCCAGCGAGAGCATCACCACACCAAAGAGGAACATGCCCAGGCAGGATGCGACGAAAGACAGTTTGTTGGTGTTCATTCTTTATCCTTCCTTCATGGTTGATAACATTGCCAGCCGGCCGGCACCCAGCAATCCGGCCCGCGGACCGATCTGACTTGCTTCCACGCTAACCTGCTTAATGCCGATGGGCTGGGCCCACTTTTCGGCTTCTTTGACGATGCGCGGAATAAATTGTACGGCCGGGCCAAAAACGCCGCCGCCGAAAATAACCTTTTCCGGATTGAAAAGGCTGACGTAATTCGCCACTGCCATTCCCCAGAATATGATGACTTTATCAATGGTTTTTATAGCAAGAGGATCCTTGTTATCGTAAGCCATGAACACATCATAGGCTTTGAATTTTCCGCTTTTTAAGGGACCCTTGTAATCCTTTTCTGTGGCCAGGAATTCTTCCGCGGTCCGGACGATCCCGTTCCCGGAGGCGTAATATTCAAAACAGCCGCAGGCATCGAATTTTCGATCGTAGGGTGGCTGCAATGCCATCCAGCCGGTGGCGCCGGCAATATCGGCGTGCCCGCGAATAATATGGCCGTCTGACATGATCCCTGCTCCAATGCCGGTCCCGACCGCCACGAAGATTGCATCACTGCAGCCTTTTGCGGCTCCCAGCCAGGTTTCCGCCAGAATGGAACAGGTGCGGTCGCTGTCGATATGGACCGGGATAGCGGGCCTCAGGAGCGTTTCCAGTTCCTCCCGCAAAGGATATTCCTCCCAGCCCGGAATATTGGGTGCCCAGACCCTGCCGCTTTTCTGATAGGCAATGCCCGGGATGCAAACCCCTGCGGCGCTGACCTTCAAATGCTGATGAACTGCGGTTTTCCGGAGTTCCCGGACCAGCCCGTACAGCAATTCCGCTACATCACTGCCGCCGGCACCTTCCAGAAATACGGTCTCTTCGGCGTAACTTTTCCCGTCTTTGTCCAGTATGGCGCCCGCAATTTTAGTTCCGCCCGTATCGACCGCGATAAAACATGGATTCATGGATTCACCTCTTTTTCAAGGAGTTCGCATTCGTATTCGATTTTTGCTTAATAGATATTGTCGTTGTCGCCCAACCGCAGGTGAAGGACTGTCAAAGTTTAGGATAAATTCACGGGATTGTCAAGTCATGAGTGAAAAATCAGTCCCGGATCTCTTCTGCGACGATGAGGGCCAGACGCCCGGCGCCGTAAAGATCGGCCTGTGCGCCCAGAAAGGAAACATCCATGGCGACTTGCTGCATGCTGATGGGCTGCGCCCATTTGGCAGCCTCTTCATAGATCTGGTGCTTGAACTGCACTGCCGGCCCGAAGACGGAGCCTGCCAAAATGATCTTTTCGGGATTGAAGATACTGATGAGGTTCCCGATGGACATGCCCCAGTAGCGTAGCGCTTCCTCCAGCACACGCTGAGCGATGGGATCTTCGTTTTTATAGGCATTAAAGACATCCTGTACGTTCAAATCGCGGTCTTTGAGTTCACCCGCGTATCCCGGATCCGCTGCCGCTTCGATCGCACGGCGGGCAATCCCTGTCGCCGAAGCGTGGTATTCCAGAAAACCGCAGCTGCGGAATTCCTTTTCAAACTGCTTATCCATGGCCATCCAGCCAATGGCGCCGGCAATGTCGCTCTGGCCGCGCAGAATTTGTCCGTCGACCATGATCCCTGCGTAAATTCCCGATCCCACTGAATAACAAATGACGTTTTTGCAGCCGCGAGCGGCGCCTTTCCAATGTTCGCCCAGCATGTGGCAGCTGCGGTCTGACATGATGCGCAGGGGATAGGGATAGCCTTTCAGATCCTCTCCCATAGGATAATTACGCCAGCCGGGAATGTTCGGCGCCCAGACAATGCCGCTTTGTTCGTAATAAATACCCGGGACGGAGATCCCAATCGCCTTGACGCGCACATGGTGTTCTTTTTTTGCTTTGTTCAGGAAATCATCGATTTGCGAACGGATAAAATGTCCGACCTGCGTGGCACGAAGATCTCCGAGGGGACGTTTTTTGCTTTCGAGTATCTCACCTTCCGCCGTAAACAAGGCTGTCGTGATCTTGCCGGTTTTCAGATCAACCGCTATAACGCTCATGTTTTCCCCCGTCCGGGTGCATTCGGACAGAATGTAAGAAAAATCCCGCAGGAAAACAAATACGTTGACAAATGTATATTAATAGAGTATAATTTAATGTTTCCGGCAACGGTTACAACCAAATAAAAATAGCGAATAATCAGAAAAAAAACAGAACGCACCGGCAAAAGCCCGGCAACCTGACAATGCAAGGAGATTTATGATGGTGGAACGATCAAAAATTCTTCTGTTGCTCTTGTTCATGCTTTGGATTCCCTTCGGCCTTGAAGCCGCGAGCGGAAAGATCAGCGGCAGGGTTTACGACCGTCAGAACGGCGAAGCCCTGGTAGCTGCCAATGTCATGATCACCCAGAAATGGGATAATGAGAGCGCGATCGACCTGGACCGCAAGATCGGCGCCTTTACCGACAATGACGGTTATTTCATTATCCTGAATGTGGAACCCGGTTATTACACGCTTAAAGTTACCATGATCGGGTATTCCGATTACAGTTTGGAACAGGTACGCGTCAATATGGACCGTACTATTCAGGTTGAATTCCCTATGGTCCAGAAAGCGGTCAGCCTGGAAGCCGTGACCGTGGTTGCGGAGAAAGAGATCATCAAGCCCGACCTGGCATCCAGTCAGGAGATCATTGTCCGTGAACGCCTTGAAGACGCTCCTGCGCTGCGCATGGACGAATTCATCAGCGGAATGAAGGGTATCGATCTTGTTTCCGATAATGACGGTTCCGGACTCAGTATCCGCGGCGGTTCTGTCAGCGAGACCGATATTCAGCTCGACGGGATCTCCGCCCGCGACGCCCGTTCGGGGAATTCCTATCTCTCCATCAACAGTTCTTCCGTTGAGGAACTTCAGGTGCTTACTGGCGGTTTTGAGGCCAAGTACGGCGGAATCCAGTCCGGTCTGGTCAATGTTATCACCAAAGAAGGTTCCCGTGAAAAAATGGATTTTTCTGCGCGTATAAATTATACGCCGGCCGGACAGCAGCGCTTTTTTGGAGAGAATCCCTGGGGAAAAGAAGGCATCATTTACCAGATTTTCGGCGACAGCAGCGAAAGCGGTTTTGCCTTTATCGGTGCCGCCGCCGATACAACGGGACTCATTCCCGCAGAGTTCTCGGGCTTCCGCGGCTGGGACAACAACAGTGAAGGCCGCCGCAATTACGAAAGCGTCGGACTAACGGTGCGGAACCTTCCTGCAGAACTGAAACATCAGCTCTGGCTGATCCAGCACCCCATCTACGAAGTAGCGGCACGGCCCGACATTTATCTTGAAGGAACGCTGACAGGACCGGTCCCGCTGACAAAGACTGCCACCTTTATGCTGGCCGGAAAACTGGAACGCTCCGAATTCGCCTATCCCATCGGACCGAGAGATTATTATCTGGACTGGAATACCCACCTGAAGATCACCTTGCGGCCGACCGAGAACTCAAAACTATCCTTCAGCGGCATGTACGCCCATATGTCTACCAATACCACCAGTCGTCCCAGTACCGTGGGCGGGGGATTGCAGGACTATTCCAGCCGCTTTGGTTATTTGAGCAATTCGGAACAGGCAGTACGCCAGCAGGCCTCGATTCTCCAGAACTATAACCAGATGTACAACAGGAGCTTTCTTCAGTATCTGGACCAGTACTGGTTTATGGGCGGTTTGAAATGGAACCAGACCTTAAGTTCCAAGTCCTATTTTACCCTGGAAGCGCAGGTCAATTATCAGGACAACAATATCCGCCCCATGGCAGCGGACCCCACACTGGAATCCAATTGGGTCTGGCTGGATACCCTGTACCAGGTCCTGAATTATCCGCTTATTGGAACTCCCAATGGATCAACGAATTACGGGAAAGATCTCACTGATCTTTTCTATATATTCGGCGGCCTGCAGGCGGTGGATTCCTCCTATACGCTCAGCACATCCCTGAAAGGGAATTATGCGGCACAGCTCGGACGGAATCACCTCCTTGAAGCGGGTTTCAACTTCAATTATACGCATTCCTTTGTCTATGCCGGGACCTGGTATCAGTCCAGTCAGATGTACACCACCGGCGTTCCGGACACCTGGCAGTATTATACCGCCCGTCCTATCGAGGCCGGCATTTACATCCAGGACAAGCTGGAATTCCGCGGACTGATCGCCACTATCGGCCTTCGCGGCGATTATTTCAATCCGCAAAAGGATAAATTCATCCTGGATCATCCCATCAATCAGGCTTATCCCGATTTCTACAATCTGGTCTATCAGTATCTTCCCGGTGCCTGGGGTTCCTATGAACGCTGGGTGCTTTTCCGCGATATGCTGGAAAGTCCGCCCAATTGGCCTACGGAACCGTATCACGGAGAATTCAAGATCTCTCCGCGTCTCGGGGTTTCTTTCCCAATCACGATCAATAGCAAGATGTACTTTAACTACGGACACTTTTATCAGCGTCCCAATTACAATTACTTGTACAATATGGCTATTGTCGGCGACAAGGCCATCATTCCCACACCGGAACTGCCACTGGCCAGAACGGTATCCTACGAGTTCGGTTACGAACAGCGATTCCTGAATAACTTCCTGGCAAATGTGGTCGTTTATTATAAAGACATGTCCAATATTCCCCTGCCACGGACCTGGATCAATTACTGGGAAGAATTTTCGGCGACCAAGTATGCTCCGGACGGCTATTCCGACACCCGCGGCGTAGAACTGCGTCTGGAAAAGAGCGCAGGGCGTTTCTTTACCTTCTGGTGCAACATGGATTACATGTTGAAAAGCTGGGGGCAGAGCGGTATGCGTTATCTGTACGAAAACCGTATCACGGCTGCGAACGAAGCCCGCAGCGCCAATTTGTCCGTGCTGACCCCGCTGCCAACTGCAAATGCAAGTATTTCCTTCCATACGCCGGTTCATTTCGGAACACCGATGGGCGGCGTTTATCCGTTGGGCGGATGGCGCATCAGTTCCCAGTTCCGTTGGGCGGACGGTGGCGAGATCATTCTTCGTACCGATCCGCTGACCGGGGAACAGCAAAAGGCCAAGATCGTCGATTATTCCAATACGGACCTGCGTGCCGTTAAGCGTTTTGCCCTGGCCGATCACTTTCTGGAACTGGGTGTCACCATTACGAACCTCTTCAACCAGAAACGCCTGTACACCGGCGGAATGAGCAGTACGCAGTACAACAACTACAAAAATTCTCTCAAATTCCCCTTTGAAGACGGCGATGAACACGGTAACGACAAGTGGGGCGAGTGGAATAAAGACTATATTGATACGGGCTGGCTGGAAACACCGGTTTTCCTGACCCCGCGCCGGATCGTTGTCAGCCTGACACTGGATATTTAAGGAGGCCATAATGAAGAAATACATATACCGCCTTTCTGTCTGTTTGCTTATCCCGATGGCCCTTCTTCTGGCACAGAGGAATTATAACGGCGCCCCCATGTTCCTGAATGTGAACGCCATCAATTATTCTCTTAAAAAGACCAGCGGAGAAGGACAGTTCAGCAATCAGTACAGCTGGATGTATGTCGGGGCAAACCCGCAGAATACCGAAGAATGGTATTATCCGGCCGACCGCTGGCATTCGCAGATGCTCTACCAGATCTTTAATCCCCTCTGCCCGGACGACAGCGGCTTCGTCAATGAAAAAGGCCAGCATCTCATTATTCCGACAAAATGCATCAACAACGGCAAAAACGATTATTCTCACGAACGCCGGCGGGTAAGGCCGCCTTATGTAACGGTAGACGGCACTCCGCAATACCAGGCCTATACCTGGGAACTGGATCCGGACATTCCTTCGGACATTGTCGCGGAATGGGAAGATATCTATGTGAGTTACGGCATGCGCGCCCATGTGAAGATGTACGGCTTTGCCAACGAGAACCATGATAACTACTTTATTTATCAGGCAACCCTCAAATTTACCGGCGAAACCATGCGTGAGATCGAGAATCCCGACTCTGCAAGTTACTTTCCTTCTCAGAAAATCAATATGTGGTGGCCCATCTCCTTCAGTTTCGGTCCTTCCAAAGCAGGGGAGTACTACAGCGCCAACTATTTTCGCTTTGAAGGCGAGGATGACCTGGACAGCTGGTTCGCCGGTCCGCGCTTACTGCCGGGCGGCAACCGCGATTCCCTGAAGATCGCCTATTACTGGGATTATAAGGCGCCCGGAATTGCCGCTTACGATAACGGCAGTCAGGACGATACGGGTGATCCGGACCGGGTAACCGGACATCTTCAGGCGCCCCAGATTCCCGGCTACGCACTCCTCCACGCCGCCAAAAACAGTTTCGATCCCGGCGATGACGATATTACCCAGCCTTACGCAATTCCGCACGCGGATATCGGGAACGATCTCTGGACCCGGGTGGATATCGGAATCCGTGACACCTATATCGGCGACGACAGCCGCGGACACTTTCCCCTGGACCCGGTCAGCGAAGGCTGGATGGCTGCGAATACCTCTCAGAAAGGCCCCATGCGCTTTATTACCGTCGGCCCTTATGAACTGACCCTGGACCGTGAAGCGGCTGTCTATGACTCGTTTTGCGTGGTTTACGGCATCGGCGTGGGTTCTCTGGACCACAGCGCCGCCGATTCGGTGGGCAGAGCCTGGCTGAACGGAACGCTTAGCGATGACGAAAAACGCGACGCTATCCTGACGGGAAAGGATTCCCTGTTAAAATCCATGGACCGTGCAAACTGGACCTGGCACCGGGGACTGGATATTCCTGACCCGCTGCCGGCTCCCGATATGACGGTCACCAGCGATGCCGACCGCATCATCGTCGAATGGTCCTATCCTTCAGACAATTATTACCGGGACCCGGATACGCAAGTGGACGACTGGTATGCCTGGCGCGTCTACCGGAAAACGGGTGCGGCTATGGTTAACGATCCCGGCGACAATTACAGCGGCTATCAGTGGGAACAGGTATTCGAGACACTGGACCGGACCCTACAGGTTTATATCGATACAAACGTAACCCGGGGCGTTTCCTACTATTATGCGGTAACGGCTCTGGATGACGGCACTCAGAATACGGATGGCCTTTTTCCGGGACAGAAGCTTGAAAGTTCACGCTATGCCAACCGCAGCCAACTGCCGGCACGTCCCTTCAAGGCCGGACTGAACACCAGCGCAAACGTCCGCGTGGTGCCGAATCCGGCGACGCTGAATGCCGGCGGCATGGGGTTCCCGGGCGACGAGAATCAGATCGTCTTTGCACAGCTGCCTTACAAATGCAAAATCATGATCTTTACCGAGACCGGCGATCTGGTGGATTCCTTTGAACATATCGGAACGGACCAGGAGATCTGGCGGCAGCGCACCGACAACAATCAGTTTGTCGCCAGCGGGATCTATATCCTGCTGATCCGTCAGGCGGAAGATACCGACGGCAATAAACTGCCGGATCAGTACGAAAAATTTGTGATCATTCGTTGATAGATGAGGTCTCTTATGAAAAAAATATTTGCTGTTTTACTGATCATGCTCTCCATTGTGGCTGTCCCTCTCGAGCTACAAGCCGTCGAGAAAAAAGCGCAGGTCGGTTTCCGCTTTCTGCAGAATCCCGTTAGCGCACAAGCGATCGCGCGCGGCGGCATGGGCGTAGCCGGTATTGAAAATGCCAATACTGTTTTCTGGAATCCCTCCGGTCTGGGCTGGGTTGAAAACAACTACGATATGAACGCCAATTATACCCGCGGCATTGCCGATATCAATTACGGCGCCTTCGCTGTCTCACGTAAACTGGGAAAAATCAGCACCCTGGCTTTGGACCTGACCTATATGGATTACGGTGTATTTAACGGAACACGCAGAGCAGATAACAATGCCGGATTCGAAGAAACCGGACCTTTTACACCGACCGCCTATGCGCTGGGAGTGAGCTTTGCCCAGCGTGTATCGGACCGTTTTTCCTACGGTGCGCGAATAAAATACGCATACCAGAATCTGGGATTTGTGACTGTCGGCGTATCCGGAAGTGATGTTAGCGATACGGCGCTGGTGACTGATGATATTGAAAATAAACACGGCGAGCCCGCCATCGATATCGGAGCCACTTATGACTTTATCGAAAGCGGGATCCGCTTCGCTGCGGTGATCCAGAACGTATCCCGTGAAGTGAAATATGTCCGTGAAGCCTTTCCGCTGCCTTTCGCGGTCAGCTTTAGCCTGCAGGCTGACGTGTTGAAATTGTTCCGCAAGGAGCAGGATCTGCACCGGTTCTTTGTCGGAGTGGAGTCTGTGCATCCCCGAGATTACAAGGAAAAGATCAAATTCGGAGTAGAGTATGCCTACCTGAAAAGCTTCTTTGTCCGGGCCGGCTACCGGCTGAATTACGACCAGCGCGGACTGACCTTCGGAGTGGGACTGGATCGCAAGATCGGCGGCGTACGCCTGCGCATCGATTACGCCTACGAAAACTATGGCGTATTCAAAGGCGTGAACACCGTTAGTATAGGAACGGCCTTTTAATCATTGAATATCCGGGAAATGTAACCTAAATTCGGACGATGGAAAAATACCTGATTAATTGCCGCATCTATACGGAATCCGAACAGCTTGTGCATCTTGCAATAGAAAACGGAAACATTCGCGCTGTCTGCAGGAATATTCCGGATAATGCCGAAATCCTGGCGGATGCTAAAAGCCGCATCGTGATACCGGGACTGATTGACACACACATACACGGAGCGGGCGGGGGAGACCTGTCAGACGGTACCGAACAGAGCTTTCATACCGCTGCGGAAACGCTGTGCCGCCTGGGGACCACATCGTTTTACGCCACCACCTTTTACCGGCCCGGCGGCGAGAACCGGCATCTGCAGATCCTTGCAAAAACGGAGACCGGGTCCCGCGAAGCCGACTGCCGGGGCATCCATCTGGAAGGCCCGTTTATCAATCCTGTAAAAAAAGGCGGCATCCCGCCGGAATATATTGCACGGCCGGATCCCGCCGTTTTTCAGGATATCAAAAATAAATGCGGCGCAAAGCCGTTGATCCTGACCTGTGCGCCCGAACTGCCCGGAATGGAGGAAATACTCGCAGAATGCAAAGAAAGCGCCGTACGGGCTTCCCTGGGCCATTCGGACGCCGATACGGAGGAAGCACGCGAGGGATTTGAGCAGGGGATAGGTCTGGTGACGCATCTGGGCAACGCCATGCGGCCCTTTCATCACCGCGAACCCGGACCCCTGCCGGCTATTCTGGGATCCGCTGCTTTTGTGCAGATCATCAGCGACGGCGTGCACCTGCATCCGGATGCGGTCAAATTCTATTACGATATCTTCGGTGCGGATCGCTGTATCTGTATTACCGACGGCATCGAATGTACCGGACTGCCGGACGGTGAATACCGCTTCCGCGGTAAGCCTTACAAATCAGAGAATGGTGCCGCCTTCTATTCGGACGGCAGCGGACTGATCGGCACATCCCTGGGTCTCTACGAGATCATGCTGCGCTACAAGCGCTTCACCGGCTGCAGCCTGCAGGACGCCGTGGCTGCCGCAAGCACGAATCCCGCCCGTTGCATGGGCATTGACGACCGCAAAGGCTTCATCAAACCCGGATGCGACGCGGACCTGCTGCTGATCGATGAGGATCTTAAATTACATACCGTAATAAAAAACGGCAGACTGGTCTGACTGCCGTGTTGATATTGTTTCGAGATTATTTTTAAAAAGAATATCTTAATACTTCTCTATTTTTTCAGAATAGTGATATCATCCTTTCTTAAGCCCAATCACTAAGCAACGATCAGATTATCACCCGATACGGGTGGTATTTGTTTTAAATAAACGGTATAGATGCTGTCGAGTTCATTGATCCAGCATAAATAGGAATCCGGCCAGGTATCCCTGGAAGATGAAATATCAAAATTTTCATTGTTTCCGGTTATTTCCATCATCGGAGATACGCTGAAATCCTGACCATAGATACAAAGGGTAAGCGGTAGAACAAGGAGGATTAGTGTTTCTGAAATTTTATGGAGTTTGTTATGTGTAGTTCGCCAGTCGACGGACGAAGACTGGAAGTTCCCCCCGGGAGGGCGAAGATTAGAACACGGGGCGTTTTTCAGTCTTTGAAACAGGGGCAAAGCCAGCTCAAAAAGCAATCCTGTAAATCCTGTTATCCTGTCAAAAAGAATGTCGAGGTGTCGAGATGTCTAGTCGTCGAGTAAAAATAATATCCTGCTGATCCTGTTATCCTGTCAAAAAAACAATCCTGAATATCCTGTTATCCCGTCTATGAGAACATGTTATCAAGTCGTTTTGACAAAAAACTCGATCTCCTTCGGCATCACGTCGATCTCCAGCGGCGTGACCCCGAAGATCTCGCCCTCGGGATTGCAGATCTTGGGCGGTACGGTCTCGACCTTGATATGCTTGCCCTGATAAACTTTTACGTGGGGATTGCTGAGGTGCTCCCCTTTATAGACGGTCGGCATGGCCCGGATGATCTCGTTCTTCGGCGCGTTTTCCAGTACAATAACCTCGATCAGGCCGTCGTCGATCACGGAATCCGGGGAGATCTTCATATTGCCGCCGAAGTAGCAGGAATTGGAGAAATTCGTAAAGGCGCCCTGGTATTCGTAGATCTTGCCGTCCACTTCCAGACGGGTAAAGTGCGGTTTATAGCGCATGATCTCGCCGACGGCGCAGACGGTATACACGGATTTCCCGAGGATCTTTTTATACTTATTGCCGGTGGCGCTGACATCCGCCGGGAGTCCGAAACCGATGGAATTCATGGAATAATAAACACCGCCTTCACTGACGAATCGCATGATGTCCACTGCCCGGGTCTTGCCTTTCAGTACGGCAATGATGCCGTCCTGCCACTGCTGCATACCCAGATCCTGCGCAAAGGAATTTCCGGTTCCCAATGGAACAATGCCGAAAGGCGGGTGCTTGGGAGAAGAGGGGTTCTGCATGATGCCGTTCAGGATCTCATAGGCCGTGCCGTCCCCGCCGACGGAAACAACGGCATCACAGCGATTGAGATCAAAATGCCGGGATATCTCTGTGGCGTGATTGCGGTAAAGGGTGCGGTAATCGATGACCGTATGTCCGCGCTTGCGGAAAGCATCAATGACAATGGGGGAGAGCTTGCCGCCGCGTCCGCTGCCGGCATGAGGGTTATAGATCAGCTGAATAATCATTTTGCCTACCTTCCTGTGTATAAATCCTGACAAAATTAAGAATTCTGGATGAAAATCCAATACAATAATTTCACATACGATTTAACGTATTCGCATCCCGAATCCGGTATAAAATGAAATTATTATTGTTCCAACTATTTAATATACAGTATTTTGCGAGATACGCTAAAGCTGCCGGAACGCAGATTCAGCATATAAATACCGGCCGGCAATTCCTGCGGATCCCAGATAAAACTGTGGCCGCCGGGCTGCAGCCTGCGGTCGCAGAGCCGCGCTTTGCATTTGCCGTCCGCAGAGAATATGCGGATACTGACATGTTCTTCCCGCATCAGATTGATGCGAATCCTTGTCTGTGGATTGAAGGGATTCGGAAAGACCGATTGTAAAAATACATTTTCTGCAGACGCTGTTTGGAGTTCCGGAACAGTAACCCCGCAGACCCCGCTGCTGTCGCTGGCTCCGGAATAAGCGATATTCAAAAGCCGGTAACGGTAGGTCCCGCCCGGTACGACCGCACAGTCCGTGTAGTGATAGTTTTCCGGTTCCGAACTTGTGCCTGCTCCCGGAATGTCCGAAAGCGTGATCCAGCCGCCGTCTTCACTGCATCGCTGTAAGCGGAAACAAGCATGCTCAATCTGGCTTTCCGTTATCCAGCTGATCAAAACCGTATTGTTCCGCATTTCCGCAGTAAAACGGGATAAACGGACCGGTGTCGCCGCATCGCTGACGGTTGCGGTCAGGATGGGCATACTCCAGGGTTCCGTTTCGGGATCCTGTGAGACATAATGGCCTTTCAGACGAAAATAGTAAGCTCCGGGATCAAGATTATCCATTATGTAATAATTTGTCAAAATGTCCTCGACCGGGAAACCGGGCAATGAAGAGGAAAAAGTACTGTCCGATGAAAAGTCGACCGTATAGGAATCAAAATCCCCGGATGCCTGCCAGTGCAGAACGATACGATCAAATCCCACATCGTCGGGTTGCATTGGCATTAACTGTGCATAGGAAAAGGGTCGCAGAGAATCCGGAAAATTGACCAGCGTCCCATGATTGCCTTTCCCGCTGAGATCGTAAACGGTACTGCTGTCGGCTTGATTGAAGTCATAGTAAGCAAGAAGCGTATTCTCCAGCGAATCCGGTGCTGAGCACATATTTTGGAGGATCTCTTTATTGCTGAGAACCCGGGACCAGATACGAAGTTCGTCCAAAGCGCCCCGGAAAAAGGCATTGCGGAAACCGTCATACGATTTGCCAAGGAAGAGTCCGTAATTATTCATGTAAGGCGGATAAGCGATCGCCGTAGAAAAATTCCCCTTTGCACAAACCTTCCCGTTGATCAAAAGAACGAAATTCTCATTTTTTTTAAACCGGTCGTAAGTCAGCGCAAGATGCTGCCAACGGGCGGAGGGGATATTGCCGATACTGATGACGCTGTCCGTCAGGCCGTTGCCAATGCGCACGTAAATGCTTCCGGGATCACCGCAAAATATCCCGTATCCCCAGTATGAGCCGTTCTCCGCGCTTTTTCCGTTGTCGATCAGCGCCGCATCCGGAATAAAGTCGTCCACACGGAACCAGCATTCCAGCGTCATGTAACGGTTCAGGTTAAGGCTGCTGTTGTTAATCAGGACATATTGATCGATCCCGTTAAATTCCAGGCACATCGGTTCATCTTCAGCAGCAAGGAAGGCTGCAGCGAGCAGTAAAGGAAAGATGAATGCATAGTGTTTCATTGAAGATCCGTATTCAATTTAAAATATAGGATTAATATTATTTTGCTGCAAGATAAAGATCGGACCGCGCGGTTTTGAAGATCGAATAAGATCCGGTATTTTCAAGCCGAGCTCAAGGCTATCCTTTTGATGGTAAATGATTTTGTTGGCTTTTGTCGCGCTAACATTTATATTTCGCCTATGAAAATTCCGATACGTAACTTCAGCATCATTGCGCATATTGATCATGGAAAATCCACCCTGGCGGATCGTCTCCTTGAAATGACCGGGACGCTGAGTAAATTGCAGATGAAAGAACAGGTCCTTGACGACATGGACCTGGAGCGGGAGCGTGGCATTACTATTAAGTCGCATCCCATCCGGCTGCAGTACAAGGCCCGCGACGGACACAATTACATCCTGAACCTGATCGACACGCCGGGACATGTGGATTTTTCCTACGAAGTATCCCGCAGTCTTGCTGCATGTGAAGGCGCGCTGCTCCTGGTGGACGCTTCGCAGGGAATTGAGGCGCAGACCATTTCCAATACCTTTCTTGCTCTGGAAAACAACTTGGAGATCATACCTGTCATCAACAAGGTCGATCTGCCGGGCGCCCAGGTCGATGCCGCCAAAGAGCAGATCATTGACCTGCTGGGCTGTGACGAATCGGATATCCTGCTGACTTCCGCCAAAACAGGTCTGGGCGTGGACGAACTGCTGGAGGCGATTGTCCGGCGCATACCGGCCCCCCGCATTCAGGACGATGTTCCGGCGCGGGCGCTGATCTTTGACAGCGTTTTCGACAGCTACCGAGGTGCAATACCCTATGTCAGGGTGATGGAAGGGGAGCTTCGCCCCGGTAAAAAACTGCGCTCCTTTGCCACCCGCAACGAATACGAGATCACGGAAGTCGGGCATTTCCATCTTAAGCGTGTCCGCAGCGACGTGCTGAGTTCCGGCGATGTCGGATATATTGTCGCTCAGATCAAAAATATCAAGGACTTACGGGTAGGGGACACCATTACCACCGTCGACAATCCCGCAAAAGCGCCGCTTTCCGGCTACAAAGAAATGAAATCTATGGTTTTTTCCGGTATCTATCCCGTCATCAATGACGATTACGACGAATTGCGACAGGCGCTTGAAAAACTGCAGCTGAATGATGCGGCCCTGCATTTTGAACCCGAGACCTCCGATGCCCTCGGCTTTGGCTTTCGCTGCGGATTCCTGGGCATGCTGCACCTGGAAATCGTTCAGGAGCGCCTGGAACGGGAATTCGGTCAGTCCATCGTCAGCACAGTTCCAAACGTGGAATTTCATGCCTTTTTGCGGAACGGAGAGATGACCCGGGTGGATACGCCGGCAAAAATGCCGCAAGGCGATATCGACCGAATTGAAGAACCCTATGTGAGAGCAGAAATCATCTCCCCGGTGGAGTTTATCGGCGCAATGATGAAACTGACCCAGGAAAAGCGCGGAATTTACCGGAACACGCACTATCTTGACAAGAATAAAGTCCAGCTGATGTACGAAATACCGCTTTCAGAGATCGTTTTCGATTTTTACGACCGACTCAAGACGGTTAGCCGGGGCTATGCGTCCCTGGATTATGAATTTACGGGCTACCGCCCTGCGGAACTCGTGAAACTGGATATCCTGATTAACGGTGAGCCTGTCGATGCGCTTTCGCTGATTACGCATCGTGATGATGCCGCTTATCAGGGCCGCGAGCTGGTGGTCAAGCTACGCAGCCTCATTCCGCGGCATCAATTTGAAGTCCCGATCCAGGCAGCCGTAGGCGCCAAAATCCTGGCTCGGGAAAATGTGAAGGCCCTGCGCAAAAATGTGACCGCAAAATGCTACGGCGGCGACATTACGCGAAAACGCAAACTGCTTGAACGTCAGAAGGAAGGCAAAAAACGCATGAAGCAGGTCGGCGCCGTCCAGGTCCCGCAGGAGGCCTTCTTTGCCGTCCTCCAGATCGATAAGACCAAGAAAAACTAAATTCCCCTGTCGTGCAGTAAATATATCGATCAAGAGTCCAAATATTTCACGAATTGCGCGAATTATATAGTTATTTTTCTGTAGTAATATTTTAATTATCTTAACTCAAGTTGTGCAATCAATTTTCCAAGGTATCGGTTCGCAAAATTGTCCAGAATCATCTAAAATATTTATCCTGAAATAACCCGTGATCCTGTCAAAAACAATCCTGTATATCCTGTGATCCTGTCTAAAAAAACCATATCCCATTAATCCAAAAACCCATCCCGGTTCCGCCTAAAGCTGTCTTTCTGCAGATCGCGAATGCGCTTGGAGAATAAGACCCATCCGTAAAAGGAAATTATCGCGATAAAGAGACCGGAACCCAGGGCGGAGACAACAGCGGTCAAATTAAAGGCCGCATGCAGCAGAATGGCTGCAAGCAAACCGGCTCCCAGTGTTACCGGACGCCGCATTTTGAATTTAGTGACCGCCGCAGCGTAACCCCAGAGAGCGGAAAAAAGAAAATGTCCCGGAATCGATAAAAAAGCCCGCAAACCGGCGACTTGATACACACGTTCATGCTCCAGTGCCGAAAACACATAGAAAAAGTTTTCAAGCGTGGCAAAACCCAATGCGATCGAACAGGCATAAATGATCCCGTCCAACGGTTCGTCAAAGTCACGGTGATGGTAAAAGAAGATCATAAAGATCAAAAATTTCACAATCTCTTCAATTACCGGTGCAGTAAGGACCGCAAGTATGAAATCCGAACCGAAGTCCAGAAACCATTCCAGAATAAGTGCCAGGAATACGCTCAAAGCACCCAGCATGAAAGCCTTGAGAATCATCGACTTGGGTTCGGGCTCATAGCGGTCGCGCCGGTATATGTAAATGATCCAGAGCAGACCCGGCAGGACCGATAAGATCAGGATTTCTACAGCGGTCTTCAGCAAAACAGACTCCTTATCTGCAGAAAAATAAGAAAAGAATTTAAAAAATTACGAGAAATAATGATTTTCTTGCACATTTATTGTCCGTATTTTAAAATCATGGCTACAAAACTCGAAAAAACACTGATTCGCTACATTGAGGAAGCCAACGAAGAATGGAAGCTGTTTAAAAAAGGGGAGAGGCTGATCGTCGGTGTTTCCGGAGGCAAGGACAGCCTTTCCTGTCTGCGCCTTCTCTCGTTCTTTGATCTGCATTTAAAGGCCGTACATATAAATCTTTTCGGGAAAGGCGTATCCGGGCTTAAGGAATACTGTTCTTTCTATGCTGATTATCAAGAGATTAAGGCAGTTCCCATCAGCAATAAGCGTATCCAGAAGAATCCCTGTTATCGCTGTTCCAGAGAACGAAGACAATTGCTTTTAGAAGCGGCGGCAGCTTTTAATTGTCACAAGATCGCACTTGGACATCATAAGGACGATGCTGCGGAAACCCTGATAATCAACATGATCTACAGCCGTGAAATCAGCACCATGATGCCGCTGCAGGTGCTTTTTAAGGGCACTTACATGATCATTCGTCCAATGTACCTTATCCCGGAACCGATGATCCTCAGCTATGCGAGGGAACAAGGGATACCCGAACTCGATGCCGGCTGTGAATTCGGAGAGGATTCCAAACGCCGACGAGTTAAAGAACTGCTAGCGCAACTTAACACGGAGTCGAAAGGCATTGACGTCATAGAGAATGTATTTTCATCCATGAAACAGATCAAGCACGGTTTTATTCCTTTTGACAAGAAAAATGCAGACCATAGCATTAAATAAAAAAGATCGCGCCTTAGAAGGCAAGTATTAGAGCGGCCATCACAATCAACTGAATATCAATTATATAGGAAAGCCACTATTTGGTTTCTGTTAAACACGGCTAAAAACAAAATAAAAATTACTGCCTATAATATATATTATGTAAACATATTGATTTTTTGAGCGCTGCGCAGGGCGATTTTTATAAGGGTGTGCCTTTCCCCCGGTTCGTAAGCGGATTTTTATTAGGTTCTCTTTCTTTGCAAATTATTTGATAATAAAAAAGGCAGTCCGAGAAGACTGCCTCTCCCCTGTATTTTTGTATGAATTTACTTTAAAACGAGCGTGATGATCTTCCTGGGGATCACAATGCATTTAAGGATTTGTTTACCTTCCGTATAAAAGGCGTATTTTTCATGATCTTTGAGTGCTTCCCGTATATCGGTTTCAACTGCTTCCGAAGAAATGTTGATCTTAAAACGCACCTTCCCATTGATCTGTACGGGATATTCGATCATTTCATCTTTTGCCTTTTCCGGATCATATAATGGCCAGGCCGAATAGCTTAATACATCTTTTGAACCCATACGCTGCCACAACTCTTCTCCGATATGCGGTGCAAATACAGAAAGGATCTTTATAAAATCCAGCATATGAGGACGATACAGAAATTCAGCTTTATAACAGTCGTTGATAAAGATCATCATCTGACTGATCGCCGTATTAAAGCGAACTTGTTCAATATGCTCCGTTACGGTTTTCACCATCTTATGGAAGCTTATTTCAAGCGTATTGTCGAGTTTATTGCAAATTTGCGGATTGATCTCTTCGTTTTCGTCGACATAAATGCGCCAGATACGGTTTAAAAAGCGATGAATGCCCCCCAGGCCTTCGGTAGACCAGGGTTTTGCACGATCGATCGGTCCCATGAACATTTCATACATGCGCAGCGAATCAGCACCGTATTCTTTGATCACTTCGTCGGGATTCACGACATTCCCTCGGGATTTGCTCATTTTTTCTCCGTCCGTACCGAGAATAAGTCCCTGATTCAAAAGCTTTTGAAATGGTTCATCATGAGAAACGACACCCAGATCATAAAGGACTTTATGCCAGAAGCGTGCATATAAAAGATGCAGTACGGCGTGTTCCGCCCCCCCAATATAAAAATCAACCTGACCCCAGTAACGTTCTGCAGCGGAATACACGAGAGCCTTGTCATAATCCGGGCTCATGTAGCGCAGATAATACCAGTTCGACCCTGCCCATTGCGGCATGGTATGCGTCTCACGATAATAGGTCTTCCCGTCTTTTCCCTTGAATTCCACCCAGTCGCGGATATTCGCCAGGGGGCTCTGCCCTGCCCCTGCCGGTTCGAATTTATCGACTTCCGGCAGTAAGAGCGGCAATTTTTCCTCATTTATGGCGTAAACATTGCCATCCGCATCCTTATAGAGCGGAATGGGTTCGCCCCAGTATCGCTGACGCGAAAAGAGCCAGTCACGCAGCTTGTAATTGATCGTTCTTTCTCCGCATCCCTGATCTTTCAGCCAGGTGTTCATTTTCCGAATGGCGTCATCCTTGCTTAATCCGTCCAGAAAAGCGGAATTGATATGCAGGCCGTCGCCTTCAAATGCAGATTCACGAATATTGCCGCCTTCCAGAACCGGGATAATCTCCAGTCCGAATGCTTTTGCAAACTCCCAGTCCCGCTGATCATGACCCGGAACCGCCATTATGGCGCCGGTCCCGTAACTGATCAGGACATAATCTGCGATCCAGACGGGAATTTTTTTGCCGTTTACGGGATTGAGGGCGTAAGCCCCGGTAAATACTCCCGTTTTCTCTTTGGAGAGCTCTGTGCGGTCCAGATCGCTCTTTAAAGCGGCTTTCTCACAATACTCGTCCACTGCTTTCCGCCGTTCGGGAACCGTGATCCGCTTCACGAGCGGATGCTCGGGTGCCAAAACCATGTAAGTGGCTCCAAACAGCGTGTCGGAACGCGTTGTAAAGACCTCGATGAACCTATCGTTATGTTCGTCAAGAGCAAAACAAATCTTTGCGCCTTCGCTGCGGCCGATCCAGTTGCGCTGCATTTCCTTGATGCTCTCCGGCCAATCCAGTTTATCCAGACCTTCCAGCAAGCGGTCGGCATAGGCGGTGATCTTTAACATCCACTGTTTCAGCATAATACGCTTTACCGGATAATCGCCGCGCTCGCTGCGGCCGTTCACGACCTCTTCGTTCGCCAGCACGGATTTCAGATCCTCACACCACCAGACCGGGGTCTCAGCCTCATAAACCAGGCCTTGTTTATAGAGTTGCAAAAAGATCCACTGCGTCCAGCGATAATATTCGGGATCTGTAGTGTTAACGACCCTGCTCCAGTCATAGGAAAATCCGAACATCTTCAGCTGACGGGTAAAATTCCGGATATTTTTTTCCGTCGTGATCCGCGGATGCGTCCCGGTCTGTAGCGCATAGGTCTCCGCTGGCAGTCCGAAAGCATCAAATCCGATGGGATGCAGCACATTATAGCCTTTCATTCGCCGGTAACGGGCAAGGATGTCGCTGGCCGTATAACCTTCCGGGTGACCCACATGCAGGCCGTTCCCGGAAGGATAGGGAAACATATCCAAAATGTAATATTTCGGTTTGGCGGGGTCTTCCGTACTCTTAAATATTTGCTCTTCTTCCCAGAATTTCTGCCACTTGGGCTCGATTTCGGCAAAAGGATAGCTGCGGGTTTTGGCTGCGTCGGACATAATCACTCCGTTTGATCACATTTACCCGCTAAAATAAAGAATGAAAGAATGATTTACAAGCACCATGTTTCCAATATTGCAACCGCATCTGCTTCCCAAAGTTCTTCCATATCCCGCTTTATACTGATTAATCGTTTTATCTTTGAATGCTTTCGCTTAAATTCTCTTATAAAATTACGGAGATACCCATGAAAAAATCCGCCCTTTTTCTGAGCGTTTTGCTTCTCGTTTTCAGTTCCTGCAGCACTTCCGTGCAATTCTTAAGCAAGGATCAGTCCGAGCGGATCCATCCGGATATCGAATGGAAGGTCATCCAAAGTGGCAATTGGAACGGGAAAGCGGCATCTATCAACATTCTGGATGTGGACATGAACCGATTTGACGGGGACTTTGCTCTTGCCTGGTACCGCGATTCACTGGTCAGAACATCGGAAATTGCCGAAGCCCGCCAGGGAATAGCCGCCATTAACGGTTCTTTTTTCGATATGCGGAAAGGCGGATCCGTCCTGTTTCTTCAGGAAAACGGCATTATGGTTGCCGAAACGCAGGACCGTGCAGCCTTTGTGAACGAAGGCGCTTATGCCGTGGATACCGCTGGCACGCTGATGATCCTGAAAAAAGCGGAAGACCGGGACTGGAGTTACTCCCCCGCTTTCCGTGACATTCTGGTTTCCGGCCCGCTGCTGATCCATGACGGCGAACTCTGCACTCCTGAACGTATTCCTTTCAACCTGAACCGGCATCCGCGGACCGCGATCGGCATCACGGATGAAAATCATTTTCTTCTTGTAACGGTCGACGGCCGTCATGCGGAAGCTGCAGGCATGAACATGTGGGAATTACGGGATCTGATGGAAAGTCTGGCCTGCAGATACGCGCTGAATTTTGACGGCGGCGGGTCCACGACCATGTATATTCGCGGGAAAGGGGTCGTTAACTATCCTTCTGACAACCGTAAATTTGATCATGATGGTGAACGGCGGATTTCCAACGCCATACTTGTAATACCGTAAAGATTGAATATTCTTTGGTATTTTTTGCGGGGAAAAGATTTGAGTCAAATTATTTGGGTCAATTAATTTGAGTCAATTGTTTTGAGTCAATTTATTTGACCCAATTGGACTGTAATAATCTCCGCTTATATTTTTACAAAGCCCTTGACAAACGATAACTTTTGTTTTAACTTAGACTGCCTTGAAAGAAGGCATGATATCGCGGAGTGGAGCAGTTGGTAGCTCGTTGGGCTCATAACCCAAAGGCCACAGGTTCGAATCCTGTCTCCGCTACAAAAAACAGAGCCATGCGGCTCTGTTTGCATTCAGGGAAATTAAAATGATCTAAACTTCATTTTCCGAGAACACTTCCGCTGTAAAAACAAAGAAACGGCAGTCGGGTTTCAGGTAACTGTCCACCGGCAGACCGGCTTTCAGGGAAAGATGTCGCAGGGTCGCCTTCAGATCCCAGCCTTGCTCCGGCGCGACTTGCGGCAGAAAAACAGCCTGATGCATGCCTTTTTTCATTATGATGCCGTGCTTCCCAATCTCGATATCTAGATAGGAATCCACTTTTTCCAATGGAGAGAGCAGGGATATTTCGATATCGGTCTTCTCCAGTTCTTCCGCCTGTAAAGGCGAAAAGCGGGGATCCCGGAAAGCGGCGGCATCCGCCATCTCATACAGGGCCCTGGATAGCGGACGGACTCCTTCAATGTAGCCGATGCATCCGCGCAGTTCCCCTTGCTTATGCAGAGTAACAAAAAGTCCCGGACGCGTATCGTAGACCGGATCGGCGGAAAGGAGCGGCGCTTCTTCTCCGAAGAGGCGATGCCGCAAATAAGCTCTGACGGCACAGAGCATTTCATTTTTTGTTTTTGTGGCGGTCATGTTTGTTCCTTTTAACCCAATTCCCGATGTTTTCCATCAGCTCCTCGCTGTTTTTCACAAAACGGATATCCGCCGGGATCGATTGCATGAAATATTGTCCGTAGCGTTTGACACTAAGGCGCTTATCCATAATGAGCGCTATGCCTCTGTCTTCGCGGGAACGGATCAGACGTCCGAAACCCTGTTTGAATTTTAAGATCGCTTCCGGAACACTGTATTCCATAAAGGCATTGCCGCCCTGTTTCTCGATGTCTTCGGTTATGGCCTGCACAACCGGTTCGGTGGGTACCGCGAAGGGCAGTTTGGTAATAATGAGCAGTTCCAAAGTTTCGCCCGGAATATCCACGCCTTCCCAGAAGGATTCCGTACCCAAAAGCACCGATTTTGTATCCCGGATAAAACGCTGAAGCAGCGCTGTTCTCGAAGCTGAACCCATTTGGGTGACCAGCTGAAAATTGTATTCCCGCGCAGCGGGCTCCAGAATATTCCGGATATTTTTAATGGATGCGTACGAGGTTGTCAGTACCAGCGTGCCAAGTTTGAAACGCGCAGAAAGTTCCGCTATGGTTTTCCCCACCTCTTCGTCGAAATGTTTGTTCCCCGGCTCCTGAAAATGCGTCAGGTTCCATATCTCGCATTGTTCACGGTAATCAAAGGGCGATTCGTAAACCGTGGTCTTAACCCGTTCTTCTTCAATAAGATCCATGCCGGAGCGCTTCATGAAATATTTAAAACGTCCGGCAACGCTTAAGGTGGCGGATGTCGCGATCAAGGCATATTTATTCCGGTAGATTTGTTCGTAAAGTTCCCGGTTGACATGCAGCGGTACCGCTTTGATGCTGACATAGATGCTCTCGGGATCGGTGGGGATCTCGTACCAGTATATCATTTCCTCATCATCCGGAGAAAGGCAAATGCGCAAAGCATTCTGCATTTCCTCAAAAACGGTGATCGCCAGTTCCAGTTCATCCATTTGCTCAGATATTGAGGCCTTTTCAGCCGGTTCCAGGCTGTCGACCTCTTTTTTCAGCAAATCCAGCGTGCTGTCCAGCCGGGCGGCAGACTGCAAAAGTGCTTCGGCCGTTGTCATGCCGCTGAAGGGACAGCTGTCGCTCTTATAGCGGATCTTCTGCACATAGCGCTGATCGGCATCGCGTACGTGATGGTTGATCTCTTTCAGCAGTGTTTTATAAAAAAGGGTGCTGGCCTTCAGAAGCGTTTCCACATCGTCTTCCGCCTGGCTAATGCGTTTGATGATCATATCCCGGTCTTCGTTCTTCCACTCCTTGCCCTTCCCCGCATAGCGGCTAAGACTGACCAAAGCGCCCAGGTGAATGCGGCCGGGCGTATAAAGCTTGTGCAGGATGCGTTCAATGGACCAGGGTGTAATTTCGATACCAAGATACTGATATGCGGCCTTAACCAGATTGTGTGCCTCGTCAATGATGCATACGGGATGTTCGGGCAAAATGCTGTTTCCGGCAGCGGCGTCGCTGAGCAGCAGGGAATGATTGACAATGATGATATCCGCGACATGGGCCAGTTTCCGGATCTTGCCCAGAAAGCAGCCATGATTTTCGGCGCATTTTTTGGTCGTGCAATATCCCGGTTCGCTGAAAAGCTTAGCCCAGATATACGGCACCCGCTGGATCTGAAATCCGCTGTTTTCTTCGATATCCCCGGTCAGGGTCTCCCGGAGCCAGACCAGCAGCGGCAGCAAATGCGGCCGGTCAAAAGGCAGTACGGCCTGATCCAGGTTTTTCATCAGCCACTGCCATTTGGTCAGGCAGATGTAATTCTGACGGCCTTTAAGCAGAACCACGGTAAAATCCGGATCAACAAAATCGTGAACAAAGGGTATATCTTTCAGAAAGAGCTGTTCCTGCAGGTTCTTCGTGTAGGAGGAAACCACAATAGACATGCCGTCACGACGGTTCTTTTTCATCCACTTTACAGCTGGAATAAGGTAAGCCAGCGACTTCCCCACTCCGGTACCGGCTTCTGCGATCAGGCATTCGCCCTGATTAAAAGCCTCCACAATGTCACCGGCCATTTTCATTTGTCCAAGGCGGACCTCAAAGGAAGGCAGTGTTTCCGAAAGCCGCCCGTTCACTCCGAAGATGTTGTCCACATCACCACGGCTGATCTTGCGAATGTTTCCTTCCGAATGTAAATTCCGGTTCTTAAAATCCCCCAGCTTATTGTCCGGCATAATGTGGTAAGGCCGCAATTTTTCGGGTTCGGTCCTTCCGCTCTCCACGTAATGGTTCAGAATGCGTTGATAAAGATCATAATTGTGCAGTGTGGGTAATGCTTCAATAATAAAAAAAATGTCTTTATATAGCGATATGTCATAATGCAGCATGATCTCGAGTATTTTAAAAAAGAGACGTCCGGTATTCCGGGTATCCACATCCGCCCGGTGTGCGCCCTCCGTTTCCAGCCCAAAATGCGAAGCAAGGGTCTCAAGTTTTCGATCCGGCAGATAATAAAGAAAAATGCGTGCAAGATCCAGAGTGTCGATCACGGGATTGCCCAGCGGCGTATCCATCTTGGCATTCAGATAACTTACATCGAAAGGGGCGTTGTGTGCAATGAGGGGATTGTTACCGAAAAATTCGCGGATTTCTTCTATGCGCTCGGCAAAGGCGGGCTGATCCCGCACCATTGTATCATCAATACGGGTCAGTTCCGTAATGAATTCAGGGATAGGTCTACCCGGATTGCAGAAAAAGTTACATTCGTCACGAATCTCGCCGTTAACGAATTTTACAGCGGAAAATTGAATGACCTCCTCCTGCCGGGGATCCAGACCGGTAGTTTCGACATCAAAAGCAATACAGGTATCCAGACCCAGTTTCAGCAGCAGCTCGGAATCATGCAGCGGCAAGGTGTATCCTTTCTTATTTATTCCCTTTTGAACATCATGCGGGAAAACGCCGGAATATACCATTTCGCAGAGAAAAACACAAAACTTTACTCATAAGATTAAGTTCAGCACTATTGCCGGAGATAAAAAATCAGATACCGGCAAATGCACGCATCACATCGGCAAGAAATCCCGGGTGCTGCTTGACCACCTGGCGGAACACTGCAAGAAAACTGCGTTTTCGGATATCGATCTTCAGAACTTCTTCGCCGATGCGGTTGTATTCTTCATCGCTCATCTGATAGACCAGTTCCTTGATGCGGTACTGGGATTCATGGTTTTTCCCAAAGTTCCGATAAATGCTTTTTTCATAGTGATCAAAAAAAGCCTGCATCTTTTCCGGTTTTTTACAGGCTTCGCCTGCCGCCTTGCCCGCCAATATCCCGCTTTTGATCGCATGGGTGATTCCGCCGCCGTTCAGGGGGTTTACCATATGTCCCGCATCGCCCGCGATCAGGAAATTGGGGCTGCTGAGAACTTTCAGGTTGGTAGTAACCGGAACTCCGGCAGCAATATAACGCTGAACCGCCGCATCCGGAAAAAAACGTTTCAGGAAATCCCGGAGATAGGATTCGGCGTTGCGGTTTTTCTCCGAATACTTGCCGTTGATCCCCAACCCTACATTTGCACAACGGTTCGCCTTTGGGAACACCCAGGCGTAACCGCCTGGCGCATAACAAGTTCCAACGTACAAATAAAGTGCTTTTTCGGGAATATCCACGCCCGAGACCGTCGCCTGTACGCAAGGTTCAATGTCTTTCATTTTAAGAACACTGTCAATTTCCGCCTGCCGGGCAAGGCGGCTTTCAACTCCGTCGGCGGCAATGAGCACTTTTGCATAATATTCCTGCAGCTCACCGCGTTCTTCAACCTTTACCCCGCAAATTTCACCGGCAGCATTCTTCAGCAATTCCCGAACGTTGCAGCGCATCCGGATGCAGGTCCCCTGCTCTGCGGCCCGGGCGGCCATGTCATACTCGAACAGATCCCGGTTGATGATATATCCCTCGTAGATATTGCTCTTTAATTTTACTTCTTTTCCGTTCGGCAGAACCATAATAAAGGTATTGACTTCCGAGCTGATCCAGCGGGGGTCGACATCCATATAACTGCAAAAGTCCACTTTCCCCACCGCTTCTCCGCAACGTACGGGGACTCCCATTTCACGCTTTCGTTCAAACAGCAGAACCGAAGCGCCGCTTTTGACGGCTTCCAGAGCGGCAAATATACCTGCAGGACCGCCGCCGACGACAATAATATCCCAATCACGCTTCATTTTTTAACTCCAGGGCCCCGATAGGGCAAATATTAACACAAAGACCGCATAGCGTACATGCCTGATGGTCAATGCTGAGAAGGCTTTCCGTCAGCATCAAGGCATCTGCGGGACAAACGGCAATACAGGTCCCGCATTGATCGCAATGTCCGGATAGAAGCAGCATCCTGCACTCCTTTTATTGTATAAGTTGCAGTGTAAAATAACCCAGAGCGCTGCCAAGCACGTCATAAACCAGATCTTTCCAGCTGAATATCCCCTTCCTGCCGAAAACGTCATAAAATTCTTTTCCCAGCGACAGCGAAAGGCTTAATCCCAGTGAAATATGGCCTGCATCGCTTTCGGGAAAACGGAAATTCCGGTTAAGAACATAATGGCTCTGAAGAACGATAAAATAGGATGTGCTCAGATGCATCCATTTGTCGGGAGAGAACCAGCGATCGTTCGGCTGGCGCAAGGCAAAGGGATGCTCCGATACGGGATCCCGATAAGGGGAAATTGGGCTGAATTCCTTCTTTAGTCCGCGATCATCTTCAATATTGTAGTATTTGACCGAAGACAAAGGGACCCGGGTTACCGTTGAATCGCTTGTCGCTTCGTCCGCTGCAGAAAACAGCAGACCAAAGCAGCATAATGCAAGGCATAAGAAACGTGTCATATTATCCCCGTTATACTTAAAAATACCAAAACGATAAGTACGGGCGCTACAAATTTCAGAAGAAAAAACCAGACATTTCCTGTCCGGCACAAACCCCTGTTTTCGCTGATCCCACGATAAAGTTCGTTCAGCACCGTACTTTTTTTCATTACCCAGGCGACAAAGACCGCGATCAGCAGCCCTCCCAAAGGCAATAATATATTTGCTGACAGATAATCCATAATATCAAACATAGTCCTGTCAAACAGACGGATATTGCTCCAGCTGCCAAAAGACAGTGCGGCCGGAATTCCCAGGATAAAAATAAGTGCCGATACGACGATCACAATATGGTGGCGGGAAAACCGGGTTTCATCCAAGAGAGTGGATACAAGCATTTCAAGAATGGAAATTGTGGAAGTAAGTGCGGCAATGGAAAGCAATGTAAAAAAGAGCAGCGAGAAGAGGGAGCCGCCGGGCATCATACTGAAAACGGCAGGGAGCACGTTAAATACTAATCCGGGTCCTTCTGCAGGATTAAAACCCATTCCGAACACCGAAGTAAAGATCGCCAGTCCGGCCATCAGGGCAATAAGAGTGTCCAGCACCACAATCATTGAACCGCAGAAAAGAATATTGTCATTTTTATCAAGATAACTTCCATAGGTAAGCAAAACACCCATTCCTACACTCAAGGTGAAAAAAGCGTGTCCAAGCGCAATAAGGACCGTTTTAAAGCTGATCGTCGACCAGTCCGGTTTGAACAGAAAGGCCAGCCCTTTTCCGTTGCTGTCCAGCGATATGCCCCAGATAACAAGAAAGATCAGGATTAGGAAGAATATCGGCATTAAGAGCCGGGCAATACGTTCAATACCGTTTTTGACTCCGAAGTATACCACAAGCCCGCCGGTCGCGACAAAGACAAAATGCCAGAAGAGGATCCATAGCGGATTGGAGACCAGTTTCTGAAAATGAAGGGCGGCGTCTCCGGATGAGGAAAAACCTGCGATATGTCCGCTGAGCGATTCAAAAACGTAGCCCATAGACCAGCCGGCAATGACATTGTAATAGCCCAGGATGATGAAGCCGGTTAAAAAGAACAGGGCCCCTGCAGCCATCCAAATCTTTTTATGGCGTTTAGCATAGTTCCGGAATGTGGAAATGGGGCCTTTCTGGGCATATCTTCCTAAAAGGATCTCCGCAATCAGCACCGGAAGGCCGATGAGGAGAATACAGAGCAAATAGATAATAATGAATGCCGCTCCCCCGTTCTCGCCGGTAATGTAGGGAAATTTCCAGATGTTTCCCAGCCCCACCGCCGAACCGGCTGCAGCCAGAATAAATCCCAGTTTGTTGCCCCAATGTTCACGCGTTTCTTCCATGCCCCTTCCCTTTTCTAAAAAACCACGCTTAAGCGCAAGCCCATCATTTCCGGATCCGGCTGAAGAATCAAATGTTCATCCGGAAAGGCGCTCAAATGCGCATCCACATATGCATCAATAATATTGTAGACATAAACGGCCACCGAAAACCAGGTTACCCGCTTTGCAATCGTCAGCGATTGCTGGGCTTCCTTGCTGACGGCTCCGTAAAGATCTCTATACTGTGCATATTGAATATAATAAAATGCCGCCGTTCCCGCCAGCGCCCCGTTTGTCCCCAGAAAAATCAGGCTCTTGCCCCACTTTCCGTTATACATTTGTCCGGCACCCGGGAGCAGCAGCGACAGTCCGGTTGCCAACGCCGGACTTTTTGCTTTTCCGCCTTGAAAATACAAGGTATCGGGTTCAGCGGATAAACCCTGCAAAAGCATAAGTATCAGTACAATTCTTAAGCAATATCGATTCATATCTTGGCAGCAACAGCTTCAATTTCGATATCGGCATCCTTGGGCAGACGTGCAACCTGCACTGCGGAACGCGCAGGCGGGTTTTGTGCAAAAATCCCCGCAAAAACGGCATTTACGTCCGCAAAGTTTTCCAGATCTTTCAAAAACACCGTGAGTTTCAGAATGCTGTCCCGGTTTCCTCCGCCGGCTTCCACAACCGCGATCACGTTTTCCAGTGCCGCCCGGGTCGCCCTGACGATGTCGTCGCGGATCAGTGCGCCGCTAATCATGTCAACCGGCAGCTGCCCGGATGTGAAGATCAGTCCGTCCGCGGAAGTTCCCTGCGAATAAGCTCCAATCGGCGCCGGTGCTTTTGGACTTGACACTATCGTTTTCATATGTTTACTCCCTTTTGTGAAAGATCGGTAAAAAATGCGCATTTTTTCATGAAATTCAAAACTGTATTTCATAAAAAAGCATCCGGAATAAATCTTGTAAACGCCGTCGATTCCGCATAAATTTGTTGCGTTAACGTTATTTGTCGAGGTATCCAATGAAAAACGATTACGTCTGTCCCTTTTGCAAAGGGCATCTGAAGGTAAAGAACAGCGTTATTCTTTCCGCGCGCAAAACAAACGGTGAACGCGGATTGCTCCTTTTAAGTCCTGAAATCGGTAATTATACCGTTCGGAAACACCGCACTTTCAGTCTTGTTGACGGGGAACGTACAGACCTCTACTGCCCGATCTGTCATGCCAACCTGATGGCTCAGAACTACAACGACAACCTTGCCCGTCTCCTGCGTATCGATGAATTCGGTGAGGAAAGCGTCATCCTGATCTCTGAGATCGTAGGGGAACGTTGCACCTACGTGATCCATGGGAAAAAGGTCCAGAAGTATGGCGACGACGCTACGAACTACTTTGGTGCCGGAACGGAATTTTAGTCCAATTAGAAGTAAGAATAGTGAAGCCCCTCCCCTTTTATTCCTTTTTACCGGGCAGGCAAGCTTAAGCTAAGCCCTTTTCAGCCAGTTGCTGCCGTACTTTTTTCATCAGACCACCGGCGCTGATCATCGCTTTCACAAATTCCGGAAAGGGTTTAAAGGGATAGCGTTTGCCGGATCTCAATTCAATGATCTCCGCGCTTTTAAGGTCGATCTCAATTTCGGAACTGTCATCGATCATTTCACTGATCCCGGGACACTCAATTGCTAAGAAACCGTTATTAATGCAGTTACGGTAAAATATCCTTGCAAAGGAATCCGCGACCACTGCACGAATTCCGGCTCCGCGCAATGCCCAGACGGCATGTTCGCGCGAAGATCCGCAGCCAAAATTTTCACCGGCAATGATAAGGTCACCCTCACTGACTTTTTTTACAAATTTCGGGTCGATGTCTTCCATGGCATGCGCCGCAAGATCTTCTTCCCGGTCCATGTTCAGATAGCGGGCAGGAATGATCTCGTCGGTATTGATATCGTTTCGTGGGTATACGTGAGCTTTCATGATTTTTCCTCCAGGCAGGTCCTCGGATCACAAATATATCCGCAGATCGCCGAAGCTGCTGCGGTTGCCGGGCTGGCCAGATAGACTTCGGAATCCGGGCTCCCCATGCGGCCGACAAAATTACGGTTCGTCGTGGAAACACAGCGCTCGCCTGCTGCAAGGATTCCCATATGGCCTCCCAGACATGCGCCGCAGGTGGGTGTGGATACGGCAGCTCCCGCTTCCGTAAAGATATCTAAAAGTCCTTCACGGTTCGCCTGTTTCCATATTTCCGTTGAAGCCGGTACAACAATGCAACGCGTTCCAGATGCGACCTTCTTCCCTTTCAGGATCTGTGCCGCAATGCGGAGATCGCTGATATGTCCGTTGGTGCAGCTGCCAATATAGGCCTGATCCACCGGTATTTTTTCCTTGATTTCAGATACCGGCCTGACATTGGAAGGCAAATGGGGAAAAGCAAGCAGCGGTTCAAGACTGCCGGTATCAATTTCATAAGTTTTTTCGTAAACGGCATCCGGATCGCTTTCCACCTGAGAATAATTTTCAATTCCGCGTTCCTGAAGATATTTCGCGGTAACCTGATCTGCCGCGATAATGCCGGATTTGGCTCCCGCTTCGATCGCCATATTGCACAATGTCATGCGTTCTTCCATTCCCATATTCTCAACGGTGTCACCGCGGAATTCCATGGCGCGGTACAGGGCTCCGTCGACGCCGATACGGCGGATGATCTCCAGGATAAGGTCCTTGGCATAGACGCCCTTCGGCAGTTTCCCTCTTATGCGGAACAGCAGTGAAGACGGGACTTTGAACCAAAGTTCTCCGGTCGCCAGCGCGGCTGCAAGATCCGTGCTGCCGATTCCCGTTGAAAATGCAGCAAAAGCACCGTGTGTACAGGTATGGCTGTCCGCACCGACTATTGTCATTCCCGGAAGCACATATCCCTGCTCCGGGAGCAAGGCATGGCAAACCCCGTGTCTGCCCAATTCATAAAAGGCATCAATACCGTTTTCACGCGCCCACAAACGGATCTTGCGGATCATTTCAGCGGACTTGATATCCTTGTTGGGAACAAAATGGTCCGGCATGATCACGATTTTTCGGGGATCAAAAACCTTTTGGATCCCTTGCTTTTTCAGCATATCAATTGCCGGTGTCGTCGTTACGTCATGGCACATGATCAGATCCAGGCCTGCATTTATCAGCATGCCGGGACTGACCTTTTCATGGGCGGAGTGCCGGGCAAGAATTTTTTCCGTTATGGTCATTCCCATTCCGTCGTTCCTTTTACTTTTTTATGTCGGAATAATTCATTACGCGGTTCAGGCCGCTGATAATGGCCATGGCTCCGGCCCTGATCACGTCTTCATGCACGGCACGGCCGGAAAAAATGCGGCCCTGCGCATCTTTCAGCTTAATGGAAACATCCGCCAATGCGTCTGTACCGCCCGTTATGGCTTTTAGATTGTATTCCAGCAGCTGTACGCTGGGGTCGATAATACTCCAGACAGCCTTACTCAGAGCATCGATGGGACCATCTCCTACACCGGCGCCGATCTTTTCCTGTCCGTTGATGCACAATTTTACCGAAGCGGTGGGCGTCATCCCGCTGCCGGTGGTTACGGCAAAGCCTTCCAGCCTGATGTGCTGCTCTTTGTCCGGCAATTCCCCGAGAATGTCCATCGCAATGGCAAGTACGTCATCGCGTTCGACTGACTTGTTTTTATCTGCCAAAGCCTTGACCTTTTCCACAACCCTTTCGCTCTGCCGGGTATTGAGAATATAGCCCTCGTCTTCCAGCAAGGCCAGGATCGCGTGTTTCCCGCTGTGTTTGCCGATCACGATATTGTCGCCGGACCAGCCCACGTCCTCTGCGCTCATGATCTCGTAGGTGGCTTTGCTCTGCAAAACACCGTGCTGATGAATACCGGCTTCATGCGCAAAGGCATTTTGTCCCACGATGGCTTTGTTCCTTGCGATCTCCAATCCGGTAAGCCGTGAAACCAGACGACTGGTCTTATACAATTCGCGGGTAATGATGCCGGTTTCCACACCGAAATAATCGCTGCGTGTTTTAAGGTTCATTACAATTTCTTCGAGCGAGGCGTTCCCGGCGCGTTCGCCGATGCCGTTAATGCAGCATTCAATCTGCGTTGCGCCGGCTTTGACGGCCGCAAGGGAATTCGCCACGGCGTTCCCCAGATCGTTATGACAATGCACGCTGACCACGACGTTCCGGACTTCCGGCACTTTTTCAAAAAGCGTGTGGATACGCTTCCCGAACTCCTCGGGTTCGGTATATCCCACCGTATCCGGAATATTAATGGTCGTTGCGCCGGCTTCAATGACGGCGCGAACCACATCGCACATGTATTCCAGGCTGGTGCGGCCGGCATCTTCAGGTGAAAATTCCACATCGTCGCAATAGGATCTTGCGCGTTTGACCGCCCGGACGGCGGAGGCAATGACCTCTTCCTTGGACTTTCGCAGTTTCTCGTCCCGATGAATGTCCGAAGTGGCAATAAAAGTATGGATTCGCGGTCTTTTAGCGTATTTGACAGCTTCCCAGCAACAGTCGATATCCTTGTCCATTGCCCGGGCCAGACCGCAGATCACCGGCCCTTCGATCTGCCGGGCGATCTGGCGAACCGCTTCGAAATCACCCGGTGAGGCAATGGGGAATCCCGCTTCAATAATGTCTGCGCCCAGTTTATTTAGCTGTTCAGCGATAAGAATTTTTTCCTTGATAGTGAGCGATGCGCCGGGACTTTGTTCGCCGTCCCGCAGTGTAGTATCAAAGATAAGTATGCGTTGCATGATGCCAATCCTTTCGCTGTTATGTGTTGTTATGTTTCAAAACCCATTTTTTGACGCAGATCTGCGCCGATCTTTTCAATAAGATGTGCTTCGTCCTTTTCTTTTATCGCTTTGTAAAGCGGCCTGCCCTTCTCGTTTTCCTTGATCCATTCCGCTGCAAAATTTCCCTTCCGTATCTCGGTCAGGACCTTCTTCATTTCCTCTCGTACCCCCAATCCGATAATGCGGCGTCCGCGGGTCAGGTCACCGTATTCGGCCGTGTCCGATATCGCGTTTCGCATTCCCGCAATTCCTCTTTCATAGATCAGATCGGCAATAAGTTTTACTTCATGCAGGCATTCGAAATAGGCGATCTCGGGCTGGAAGCCCGCTTCCACCAGGGTATCGAAACCTGCGCGTACCAATTCGCTAAGCCCTCCGCAAAGGACGGCCTGTTCGCCAAACAGATCGGCTTCGGTCTCCGCAGCAAAGCTTGTTTCAATAATGCCCAGGCGTCCGCATCCGATAGCGCAGGCATGCGCCAGAGCTAGTTTGCCTGCACTGCCGCTGATGTCCTGATACACGGCGATCAGTCCGGGAACTCCCCGCCCCGCGATAAATTGAGCCCGCACCTGTTTACCGACCCCTTTGGGAGCAACCATGTACACGTCGATATCGGGAGGAGCAAGGATCTGTCGGTAGTGGATATTAAATCCGTGCGAAAATACCAGTGCTTTCCCGGCCTTCATTTCTGCGGCAATCTCCGTTCTATAGACGGCGGGCTGTATTCCGTCAGGCAAAAGTATGTGCACAATGTCCGCCTGCTTTGCGGCATCGGCAGCCTTCAAAGGCTTAAAACCGTCTTGAATTGCCCTGTTGTAATTCGCCGTTCCGAAAAGTTCCGAAACGATGACGGAATAACCGTTTTCCCGAAGGTTTTGCGCCTGTGCATGCCCCTGATTTCCGTAACCGATCACGGCGATCTTCTTTTCCCGAAGCAGTTCCGTATCTGCATCTGCATCGTAATACATTTTAACGGACATTCCTAAACTCCTGTTATACAGTGTATTGCAAAATTGTCAATTAGTTGAATATACAAAACATTTTCCCTTATCGCCAACAGATAGTATTGATTTTGAATATTTTTTGTTTAATTTGGCAAGAAACAAATTATTCTATGTCATTTTACGCTGTTTAAATTATTATTATGAATGAATTAAATATTTTTATCGATAAATCTTTTATATCCGTTTTTGCGGAGCAGGCAGGCCGGACATTTGCCGCAGCCGTAACCCCAGGGATGCCTTGTCCCGCGTTCGCCCAGATAGCAGGTATGAGAGAATTCCACAACTTTCTCCAGAACCCCGAGTTCCTGGCTCAAAGCCCAGATACCGGACTTATCAAGTTTCTGCAGGGGTGCATGGATGTGTATCGGATAATCCAGCCCCTTGCTCAGGCTTTCCTGCATAGCAGCAATAAAATCACTGCGGCAATCCGGATACCCGGAATAATCCGCGTCGTTAACGCCCGTCACCAGATCATGGATGCCGCGCTTGTAAGCCAGGGAGCCTGCAAGACCGAGAAACACGATGTTCCGCCCCGGGACAAAGGTATTTGGCAGGTCGTTAGCCCCTGTTTCAATTCTGCGTTCCTCAATCATGGCGCTCCCGCCGATTTGCCGGAAAGCAGGAACCTGCAATTCGTGCAAGTGCACCTTTTCCATTTCCGCCAGTTTCCGCGCGCTTTCATATTCGATCCGGTGGCGTTGTTCGTAATGAAAAAACACCGCCTCTACGGAAGAAAATTGAGACTTTGCCCAATACAGGCAGGTTGTAGAATCCTGCCCGCCGGAAAAAAGCAGCAGCGCCGTGGCTCCGATCATTGTTTATTTGACTCCGATGACCTTATGGATCTGAAGGCTCAGACGCCATTCCGGATGTTTCAGCACATAGCGAAAACAGTACTGTGCGACATTCGTATCAAAAAATTCTGCGGAACGGGTGCCTATGGGAAGGTTGTGGGTAGGATTCTTTGGGGAAATAAAGTAATGTTCAGCCTGAATACCGTATTTTTCGGGTATTTCGTCCTGACCAAGCAGGACTTTCAGTTCCTGACATTCATTGATCTTTACTTTATTGTTCTTGGGTGAAACCGTGATCCAGTCAAACAAGGCGTGCTTTGGTAAAAACATGCCGTTGGTTTCCACGGTAATGTAATAACCTTCATTTTTCAGGATTTCCGCCAGTTCGGTGGTATCACACATCAGCGGTTCACCGCCGGTGATCACGACAAATTTACAGGGATAATCGCGAATATTCGCCAGGATCTCGGGGGCGGACATTTCCACTCCGGTCAAGAATTCGGTGTCGCAGAAATCACAGCGAAGATTGCAGTCGCAAAAACGGATAAAAACCGCCGCTTTTCCAGCATGAAAGCCTTCCGCCTGAATGCTGTAAAAGATCTCGTTTATTTTGTATAGACTGCCTTGCTGTCCGCTGTTTCCCATATAATAACCTGTTTTATTGTTAAGCCGGCATCCCTGAGACGATCGTAGGTCCAGCGGCAGAGATTTTCCGCCGTTACCTCGTAAGGGAAGATCACATGTTGCAGTTCTTTTGGAAAGGTATCCATTAAAAGGCGGTCCTTTTCATAGATCACCGTGGCATGGTCAAGAACATCGATAACATGTTCATGCACAATGCGTTTCATTTCGTTAAAATCGATCAGCATGCCGTGCTCGTCCGGCTCCCCTTCCAGGGTGACCTCCAAACGGTAGGTGTGGCCGTGCAAATTACGGCACTTGCCCGAATGAAAGCTCAGACGGTGCGCCATATCAAAGTGAAATGTCTTGCTCAGTTCCATCTGCATCCTGTTTTTACCGACCGAAGATAGGATATTTTTTGTCCATACTCAACACAATTTCGTACGATGCAAGCCTTTGTAAAACAGACTTCTTTTGAAGGGTTTTTTAGTTTGTTCAATTGATGCGCTTTTGGATGTATCATTCCCCGATATTGCTGGTATCTTGCGGCGCTCCCGCTGTTCCGGGGTATGCAAAACGAACCTGTACGGTGTCCAGAGCGTCCCCCATATCGTAGACGGAATCAATGTAATCCAACAGTTTGTTCGGATCGGATGAAGCATTGGACATCAGATAGAGCATGATCATTTTATAAGCGGTGGAGCTGTGCCTGTAAAGATCCTGTTTAATCTTGGCATCGCCGGACAGCATTTGATTTTTGTAATTGTTCAGGGAATAATTCATAATATCCATCATGTTGCGTTCAATAAGGTTCAGGTCCCGGATCATATACTGCAGTTCCCTCGAAAGATGTTTCTGATTGATGATCAGGGAATCCAGCGTTGTTTTGACGCGGGAAAGATCAAAAATCGAATAATCGGCGTCTTTAAAGCGGGTCTGCAGGCGCTGCAGCGTATCGACATCCGCAATAATGCTGTCGATAAAAACGGATTGTTCAGCAATTTGCTCTTCCAGTTCGGCAATTTCGTAACTTTTTTGATACAACTCGTTCATCATGTCCAGAAAGAGGCTTTGATGCTCAAGCTGCATGGCGCTGAAAATCGAATCCTGCTGCAAAACACGCTGTTCCCGTTCTTGCTGCATCAGGATCAACAGGGTGCTGTCCGTCCTTGCGCTTTGTTGATAGAGTCGCTGATTTTCAAGCTGAACCCAGGATTTGGTCGCGCAGCCGGTGGCGAGCAGCAATATAAAAAGCGGGATCAGAACTGTCTTCTTCATAGCGATAACATACGCATTAATGCGCTTTTTGCATAATGTTTAATTTCCGGATTGACCCGGATACGCTGAGTGCTGCTGCCATCACGGATGCCTTGCAATGTCTTTTGCAGTTTTTCCGGCGTGATCCGGTACATGGTCGTGCATTGAACACCTTTCCCGGAAAGGGAGAGTACTGTTTTATCCGGAAAACGTTTCTTTAGGCGCCTCACCAGATGTTCTTCGGTACCGACGCCCCAGATACTGCCGGCCGGTGCCGAGCTGACCTGCTGAATGATTGCACTCGTACTTCCAAAATCATCGGATGCCTGAACAACGGCTTCGCTGCATTCTCCATGAACAATGATACGGATCCCGGGGTATTCTTTACGGAGACGATAGACATCCTCCACCCGGAATTGCCGGTGCACGCTGCAGTAACCATCCCATAAAAAGACCCGAATATCTTTCATCTGGCGGCGATCCGGAAGCCGGTCCAGCAGCCAGAGCTGTTTTTTGTTCATGCCTTTATGCAGTGCCGTGTTGGCACCAAGATAGCGGTCCGGCAGAAAAAGGATCTTTGAACCCAGCTCCATGGCACGATCGAACACAGGTCCGGCATTGGAGCTGGTGCAGACCAGACCTCCGCGTTCTCCCACAAAGGCTTTGATGTCTGCAGATGAATTGATATAAGTAACAGGAATGATCGTTTCATCCGAAACTGCGGTCAGTTTCCCCCAGGTTTCCTCAACCTGCCGACGTCCGGCCATGTCTGCCATGGCGCAACCCGCTTCAAGATCGGGAATATAGACCGCCTGATCTTCTTCCGTCAGGATATCCGCACATTCTGCCATAAAATATACGCCGCAGAACACGATATGCTTTTTCTGCATTTCTGCGGCTTTGCGGCTCAGGATCAGGGAATCCCCGGTAATATCCGCAAATTGCAGAACGTCGTCCCGCTGATAATGGTGACCCAGTATGACCAGTTCGGAACTGAGCTCCTTTTTAAGGACTTTTATCGCAGAAAGCAGTTCCGGAGAGCTTGTGCTCTCCCGGAATGTCTCAACGCCTTTTTCACCCGATATCCTATTAATAATCTATTCCTTCCACGGCTTTTTCGTTCCTTTGAAACGGATGTTTTATCTCCTGCATTTCAGTAACCAGGTCCGCCGCATCGATCAAGGCTTGAGTAGCGCCTCTGCCCGTGAGGATCAAATGCAAATCCGCGGGGAGGGAATGAATCAGCGCCAGGATCTGATCTTCGGAAATCAGACGCACCATCAGCGCTGTCAGGATCTCGTCCAGGATCAGAAGTTCGTAATGTCCCGAACGCATCTTCTTTTCTGCAAGCTCCAGCGCTTCAGCGGCGGCCTGACGGTGATCACTTTCATCATGCCGGTCTCCGGGCAGTTTGTAAAAGCCGATGCCTTCCTGGTACATATCAACAAAATCCTTCAAAAAATGCTTGACCGCATGGTGTTCTCCGTACTGGGAACCGTCTTTGATAAACTGGATGATGCAGGTTTTTTTCAGATATCCGGCCGTACGCAGCATGGTACCCAGAGCTGCACTGGTCTTCCCTTTTCCATTTCCGGTGTATATGATGATCACTGGATTTTCCCTTCTGTTACCAATCTTGCAAAATGGGCAAAGGAGCGGTCGTAGGTCGCTTCCGCTGCTTTTGGGAAAAAGCAGGCCGGCAGTTCCCGCGCACGGCGATGATAGGCGATACATTCACAGCAGATGCCTTTTTTGGAGCAGGGATAACTGCAGTTGCATTGCTGCAGATTGTTTTCCTTTTTACAATTCATTCTTATTCTTAACCCCTCAGATCATATTCTTTAATTTTGCGGTATAAGGTGCGTTCGCTCATGCCAAGCGCCTGGGCGCTTTTCCGTTTGGAGCCGTAATACTTTGCCAGGGTACGCGCGATGGTCTCTTTTTCGATATCCTGCATTGTGCGGTCTTCCGCAGCTGTATCCACATCGATGTCGTGTGCCTCCGAACTCTGGATATAACGCGAAATATCTTTCATTTTGTTCATGGTCACAACATCGCTGATATCAATCTGCGACAGTTTCTCCTTGATCTCCTCCATATCCTGACGCAGCAGAAAAAGCTGCCGGAGGATCAGCTCACGCTCGACCTGTTCCGTATCCTTGTTAACCCGGACCGGGAAGCGCGTATCGTAATGTCCTTCTCCGTAAACCGGTCCAAGATGCAATGAAACGGTTTCAGGGCTGATCATTTTCCCTTTTTCAAGAATAAAAACAGATTCAATGAAATTCTTCAGTTCACGGACATTCCCTTCCCAGGGCGCCCGGATCAGCATCTCCATCGCTTGCGGTGTGACAGGTTTGTAGGAAGCATGGTGCTCGTCCGCATAACGCATCATAAAGAATTCCGCCAGCATCGGGATATCCTCTCTGCGTTCCCGCAATGCGGGAATGCGGATCATGATGGTCTTTAAACGGTAATACAGGTCCTTTCTAAAACGTCCGGATTTGACTTCCTCGCTCAGATCGCGATTTGTTGCAGCGATCACCCGTACGTCAACTTTGCGGCTGCTGCTCTCGCCTACCCGCGTTATCTCGCCCTGTTCGAGCACTCGCAATAATTTTACCTGAGTTTCGGGTGGCAACTCGCCGATCTCATCCAGCAAAATCGTTCCCTTGTCGGCAGTTTCGAAAAAACCTTTGCGGTCTTCGACAGCGCCGGTGAAAGATCCTTTTTTGTGCCCGAACAATTCCGATTCGATAGTACCCGCCGGTATGGCCCCGCAGTTTACGATGACATAAGGAGCATGCCTCCGCAACGACAAGTCATGCAATGCCCTGGCTACCAGCTCTTTGCCCACACCGCTTTCCCCAAGAATAAGGATGCTGATATTGGAGGGCGCCACCTGTTCAACTGCCTGAATGAGCTGGCGGATCTCTTCGGATTTGCCAATAATGCCGTATTTTTGTTCAATGTTTCTCATAAGGGAAATTAATGCGACCGTTTCGTAATTTCAAGTCAAATTTGTCAATTTGGCATATTAACGTGACTATGTGAAGAAGCCGGTATTGTTCAGTTTCGGAAATCTGTTGTTTCTGAAAGACCGGCAATTATTTTTTCAGTTTTTTTATCAAATCCTTAGCTTCGCGGACATGGGGGATAATTTCCGATGAGTTAACGGTCTCTTCATAATAAAGCAGCGCGGTTCGCGTTAACCCCATTTCAAGGTAGACATCGCCGGTGTATTTCAGGATAATGGCCTTGTACCAGGAATACTCGATATTGTCAAGTTCATGCGCGCGATTAAAAAATTCCAGTGCGTACATATGCTCTTTTTTCAGCATTGCCTTTATCCCTTTTAAATAAAGGACCCTTGCGCGCATCCCGATGTCGTTTTCCAGGATACCGTCATCCAGAAGCCGCTGAATGTGCCGCAAATGACGGTCCCCTTCCAGATAGCGGCCTCTGAAGTAGTTGCATTCTGCGGCGATGGCGCGTACTTCCAAATTATTGGGAAAACGGGTTAAAAAGGTTTCAAGCAATTCTCCGCAGGAAAGGAAATCCATTTTGTCGTAAAGATAAACGTACATCAGGGCGATTGCCGCTTCCCATTTTGTAAATTTTCCATTCCGGTAGGCCTTTTCAAGATCCTCTATGCCATCGCCCATCGTTTCGGACATCATGTTCTCAAGGCCGATATTCCGCCCGAAGACAGAGAGATAATACTGAAATGATCCCGTGCCGAAGAACATATCAGAGAAAGGCTCATTGCTGTAGCGGTCGATCACGATTTTCTTTTCCAGGATCCTGGGTCCGTCTTTAATGATCTGAAAATAATCCATTTTATTGAGATAAATTCGCATTTTTCCCGCAAGCAGCACGATATAATAGAATTGGACATCCACATCTTCGGGATGCCGGTTCAAATATTTTTCGTAAATTGGGCGGTAGAGGGCGATCACGGAATCCGCACGCTCCATAATACCTTCATATCTGGCATTTACCAGGTCCATGCGGATATTTGCATAGGAAAGAAAGGACATACAGGGAAAGGCATCATCGAGGGTGTTGATCCGTTTGTCCAGATATTCGCGGGTTTCCGCAAAACGATAATTGTAAAAGAGCTCGAAAACCTCGGAATAAGGTTCATTTTCCGCATGAAGAAAGACAGCGGACAGAAAGAAAGCACCCAGAATATAAAGACCATATTTTTTCATTTTTGGATAACGATCTTGCTGGGGACAACCCAGGCAAATTTAAAACCCCGGGCCTGCATGATCTCCTGGAATCGCATCGCCTCCTCCTGTTTGGCAAAGTTGCCGATACGCACCTTATAGTTGGGCGGTTCAAAATCGACATAGACCGGGAGCTCGTAATTCTTATCGGCCTGAGCTTTCACACGCATGGCCTCATCGCGGTCCTGGGTCGAGATCAGCTGAATGCGGTAGCCCGATGTTTCTATGTATTCCCGCTCCGTCAGCAGCGTATTAATCGGGAAAACCGTCTCATCACTATGTAACAGGATTTTGAATTCCTTAATGCGGTAAGCGGTGCGCACATCGGAAGGATCCAGAAATTCCTGCTGAAAGGCTTGCGCATTGAGCGAGGAGCTCAGTAAAATCCATGCGATGTACAGAACAAACTTTTTCATTCTTCTATTTTACCCAAATATTTGGTACTAATCCAGCCTATTTTATCATCAAAATAACTGATCTTTGCCCACTTGTCCTCAATTTCTTTTCCAATGCGGACTTTGGAACCTTCATGCAAGGTAAACAACAAGGTCGCATTCCTGTCGGGTTCCGAGAAAATATCGGCGCTTTCGGCAAGAATAACGGCATGTTTTGCATTCCGTCTTTCCAGCAGTACATCGGCAGTAACGATCGTCAGAAGAAGGATCATCAGGGAAAGTGCTATCACGATTGCCATTACGGGTTTTCTGTTTGCATGGCCACGGAGATGCCTTTTGAGACGGTAGAGAGCAGGGACCATTACCAGTATTGCCAGAAGGTAGGCAATCAGCCGGATCATCCGGTCCAGAGGCAGACGTTTTTGCATTTCCCCGTACCAGCGGAAAAGCGGAAACATTTCCGGCAGAACCACCTTGTCGATCAATTGTTCGCGGACGATGTTCAAATTATAGCGTATATCAGGATGGGCCGGGGCAAGAAGTGCCGCTTTTTCCCAATACTGAATGGCGGGCCCCGTCTCTCCAAGCCGGTAGTAGGAATTTCCGATATTATAATACAGTTCCCAACTCACGGTCCCGCTTTCTGCAAGATCGCGGAACTGTGCAAGTGCGCTTTGGTAATCTTCCGCAGCATAGGCGGACACGGCCTGTTTAAAAAGCGGGTCGCGTCCGGGATTGTCACTCTTTGCCAGGATCAGCAAGGGCAGAAGCGCAATGATCAGAATGCGTTTTATCATACTCCTTCCATTTCCTCAATAATGGCGATCACCTTATCCTTAAGCACTTCAAGTTGATTCCGGGACAAGAGCCCCGGAGCGTATTTATAGGTTTCAATCGTTTTCATCACATCCGCAATACCGGGATGGGCGTTCTGGCTTAATTGTTTGTCATTCATATAGTTAAGTATTCCCTGCTCAATACCGTACAAGAGCAGATCGGCCCGGGATTCCACAGTGACTTTCCGGAAATGCTGCATTGCGTTTTTCAGTGCGTTCTTTTTCCGGATCCGCTGCATGTTCCGTTCACGCAGGGAAAACATATGCTCCATCAGTACAAAGGCCAGGAGAAAGATCAGTACAAAAACATAGGGGATGCGATTGCGCGGATCACGTACGGGATTATAGGAAAGGGAAACGCATCTTTCTTCATCCATCTGGATAAAGCGGATATCTTTGGCAAGCAAACGAACTTCTTCCGGAGTCAGGGCGGAATTGTAATCCCCTTCAAGTTCGTTGTGTGCGAGAACGCGGATCTCTTTGACCGGCATTGAAATGGTTCTGTACTCTTTATTCCTCAGGGAAAAATAGGTAAAGCGGACATCCTCCGGCCGATAATGGCCGGCTCTTGAGGGGATTAGAACATACTCCCAAGTCCGTTGCCCGCGATAATCCTGATCCTGCAGCTGATAGCTGTTTTTTACCCGCGGTTCAAAGACTTCGATATTTGCGGGGAATGCCTGTTCGGGAAAAGTGAAGTGGGGCATATTTCCATGCCCGATCAGATCAATGCGCAAGGTACTTGCCTGATTTTCCCGGATCAGGCTGCTGTCCAGTGAAATGTGCATGGCAAAATCCCCGATGGCACCGGTAAAATGCGGACCCGCTCCGCCCGGCAGCGGGAATACGGTAATGGTGTCCGGGGCTGAATACAGGTTAACATCGTTCGTGGAACTCCCGAAAAAGGGGTCATCAAAAATGGATTTGAAACGCTCCTGACGTTTCAGTGAAATTCGGAAAGCCTTTGCCGGAATGATAAATTCACCTGTTTGGGTTGCCGTGAGCGTCAGCGAAGCAATCTCCGCAATAATGTATTCTTTGCCGCCGAGGATCTGTTTGGAAGATGCCGGCAGGTCGTGCATTTTGAATCGGTCGACAATAAAGCCCTCCATGCTTTGCAGGGGTGCGCTGGTGTAATTTACCACGCGTTCACTGGTATAGAGATAATAGCTAAGCGTAAAGGTTTCCCCCTGATACATAGAATCCTTGGGCAACTGCAGTTTAATAAAGCTTGAAGGAAGGGCGGTCGCGCTGTCCGAAGTTTCGCTGATCCCGGATTTGCCGACCTGCAAAGTAAAAGGTTCGGTCCGGAATATTTCTCCTTTGATATCAAATTCATATCCGGGAATACGGATCCGTCCCGTTCTTTTTGCCAGAACCTCATAAGAAAGGCTGCTGCTGCTGTTCATTTTGCCGTTGACCCAGCTATAATTGCTGGAACTGTAGGGTCCACCGACAATCTGCAGATCATCGTGCAGATCAAAATTAATGTTGCGGGGTGCGTTTTTGATATTTTCAAAAGTAAAGGTAAGGCGGATTTCTTCATTCTGGCTGAATTGCGTTTTACTGGCCGTAAGTGTCACATGCTGAGACCAGAGCAAGGGGGTCAGAAGAAGAAAGAAAATTACCGTTTTAACGAAACAACGATGCTTTACCATTCTTTACTGCGTTTGATCCGTTTGTTATTGCTTCTGTTCAGGATCAGCTTTTTCATCGACTCCATTTCCTTATCCTTCATTGCGTTCAGAATGTTCCGGATCTGTTCATCCGAAAGATCCATTGCCTCGAGGTCCTCTTCACGCAATTGGGAGGAAGCTGTTTGTTGTTCCTCCGGATCCTTGTCTGAAAGGCCGTCGTTCCGGTTCTGTGTTGAATCGCGTCCGCTTTCCGGATCGGATTGTCCATTCCGGGGTGAATCCTGCTCTTCCCCCGCCTGTTCTCCCCCGCTCTGTTCCTGATCTTCCTGTTCCTTCCGCATCAGCATGCGAAGCTGTTCATACATCACCTTGCTGTTCATATCCCGGGGGTCTTCGATCATGCTTTTTTTGAAATGTTCCATAGCGGCCTGGGCGTCGTTGCCCTGCAGGGCAAGCTGTCCGAGATTATAATGTGCCGCCGCACGTAAATCAGGATCTTGGGCGCTCAGACTCCGGCGCAGAAGCGGAGCGGCTTCGTCAGGTTTTTTCATGCCCAGGACCGTGGTTCCGGCATTATAGAGAAGTTTTTCGTTTTCCGGGTCATTTTTCAAACGCTGCCGGTAAAAGTCCAGAGCTTTCTTGAGATCACCCTTGTTAAAGGCCGTTATGCCGGGATCCCGTGCAAAAAGCAGTGCGCTTGTGAACAAGCACAGAACAAAGCAGTATTTTATCATTTTTCCGAACTTCCTGTACATACACTACAAATAAAGCCTTTGCGCTCCGTCTTGTTCCGTTCAATCAGTTGTTCAATGAACTTTTTTTACGGCCGTCTTTTGGCGTATTCTGCCGGATATCCTGATCATTTTCGAAGAAATCCAGAATAGCTTTCATCAACATATCGCGGTATTCACGCTCTTCGATACATTCAAAAGGGAAACCCATAATAACGGTATTGTATTCCTCGCCGTTATAGGCAACCGCTGCGCTGACGTTGTTTTCCGCGTAGCGCATGACGGTCTGCGCGCCGCTATTCTTGGCTGCTTCGATGCCGTCGGGATTCTCGGCTCCGTAGATCTTGGGATGAAATTCAGTCACAAAATTAAAATCCAGATCTTTACCGAAAAGTAAGGCATTCTGTGTATAGACTGCGCCGCCGCGAGTGGCGTAATCGGTTCGCCAGGCATATTTAAGAATGTTTTCGGCAAATTCCCGCCGTTCGGGATCGTCCTTCAGATCAGTCCCGATGTAGGCACCGCTTAAAAAGACGTTCCCTCCCTGCAGACAAAAATTCCGAACGGCTTGAGCAAATTCGACCGGAAAAACGCGGAAGCGGGGTTCGGCGACCGGTTTGGGCCAGGGAGTTGCCTTTTGCTCCCCGTATACGATATCCAGGCTGCGATAATCCTCCAGATCGACCAGGCCTGCTGAAACTGCTTCATCGGAAGCCGAATCAAAGGAATATCCCGCCGCCCGTATGGAAAGTCCGTGTATATAGGGATAATCCCGGGTGTTCCCGACGATGATCTCACTTTCCCTGTCACCGTAGCTGGCTCCGTTCCCCGGGGAATCGTCATCCAGCCATTTGGAATTTGCGTCAAAATCGTATTGGCTTCCCGTATAGCTCAGGTCGTATTTATCCGGAACACTTTTCCCCCAGTGATCCATAAAACCGAGGTATTGTTCGGTTTCCAGCACTTCCGGTCCGGAAACGCGGTCAAAACCGTTGATGATAAGGATTTTCGGGCTGTCCGGCACATGGCAGACCGAGACGATCTCCGAAGGAAAGCTTTCTCCGCCGTCATTCACGGCGGTAATTTTAAAACTGTAGATCACGTTGTCAGCGATGCCGGGAATCAGGCACTGTTGCCCGTCCAGCAAGACACCGTCGTCCCAACCGCCGTTGTCCCTTCGGGAATAAACGACATATTTTTGCGGCATGGCGCTGGGTTCGAGCGGATCGAGCACCGGCTGCCATTTGATGCGAATAACCTTTCCGTGCAGGATCTCAGCCGTAACATGATCCGGAGGCAGGGGTTGTACCACAAATTCCTGTTGATTCTGAACCGCCAGAAAGCGCAGCATTCCCTTGTATATGGAACGACCCACGTCAAAACGGAACTGGGGGTCGTTGCCAAATTTCATATCCAGAAAATTATGGTGAGAATGAAGTTCCAGAAGAACTGCCGGGACATTGGGTCTCCAGGCTTCACTGTAGCCGGAATCCCACATACCGCGGTGATTCCATGCAGGATCGTATTTACTGCGGATATCATCCACGATTTGGGTCTGAATAATGTCCGCCAGATCCCGGTTCACGTAGCGGGACTGTCCGTCAGGGAAAACAAGCTCTTCTTCCTTTTCGGGATCTTTCCAGTCCGTTTTTCCGCCGCGCCTGCTGTAGATCAGGAGCGTACCGACCACGGTATCGTTTCGTGTGGTGCCTGCATCGGTATGAAATGCAAAAGAAAGGTCCAGGGGAATCCCCAATCCGGGAGTATCCCGTTCATCGTTCGGACCGTAAGGGGCGCCTTTTAAATAATTTACCCATTCACCGCGGCATTTATAGTCATCATTGTAGTCCACCGTATCCCGATGAATATTGTAAACCGATTCGGGCATGCCGGCATACTGCAAATAGTAGCGGGATGCTTCCACCCAGCGCGGCTTTCCGCTGGTTTTTCCGCCACGTTCGATATTTCCCATACCACCGCCGAAGCGAACGGCATCGGTGCTGATAAACTTGTTCTGACTCAGTCGGTTGGCCCGGACAATGACTTTTCCTTCACGACCGGCATTAAATTGGAACTTGCCCAGGTAGATCCAGGTTTCGCCCCCTATCTGCTGATTAACAAGAAAATCGGTCTTGCCGCCGGCATGGTATACCGTATAGCGCGCATTGTCAATATTGCTGGGATTATGATGGTAGGAAATATAAACGCTGTACTCGCCGCTTTTAGGTATGTCCGGGATATATTCCACATAGGCGTTGTGATCATTGGCCAGGCGGCGCCGGGCACTACCCATCATAAAGGGGTTCTCACCGGACTGATAGGGGTTGTCGGAGGGTCCCCAACCGTAGCCGCATGGTTCCCATTGGCCGTTTTCAATATAGCCTTCCCCGCCGATATCGTTATCGACAATAACCTCGTTTGTGTTAAGATCCCGTTCCCGGGGAAGAAAAACATTGGCCCCGGCATTTTCCAGCATCGGGACCAGATACTGAAGCACGTAAGAAGTGGGAAAAATATCCTCCACGACCTGAAAGTTCCTGGCGCGTTGCCATTCCCAGCGATCGAGGGAATTTTCATAATACCATCCATGACTGTTCCAAAGCGCAATATGCCTGCCGTAGAGACCCCGTGACGGCGTATAGGGCTTGCTGTTGTTCCTGACCAGCGGTTCGGTTTTGGAAATATTAACCGGGAACTTTGTCCTGTCCCGCATTTCGGGATTCGGTATATAATAATTGGGAATCAATTTTTCGACCGGAACGCCGGTGCTGAAAAAACGGATTTCATAATTCCGGTAAGAAGCGCCGAGTTCTTCACGCAAAGCTCGGTACATGCTTTCAAGGCTTGATTCCCGCAGCGGGCGATACGCAAAACGGTTGTTGAAATAGATATCCAGGCTGCGTTTTTTACGGTCAAGGACCAGCGTATCGATGCGTGTGTAGGGGTCCATTTCCACGCCTGGGATTTTTTGGTCCTTGCTCAGGTCCATGAACTGCATGGTTGCCGCATATACTTCCTGAACGCGTTTTCCCTGTTCCAAAAATGCCGGAGGGATCGTCTTTTTGACCGTCTGGGAAGGTCCGCTGCAGGAGAAGAACACCGCAGCGGTCAAAAAGAGGATCATTCTTATTGTAGCGCGTTTCATCAACAAATTTCCCTTTCTCTGACTCTCATTTTTTTCTGCATTTTTCAACAAAATACCGGAATAACATTAATTTATGCTCTTTATCCGCTATTCGCTCGGGGTGCCACTGCACGCTGAGTACAAAGCGCTCGCCCGGACGTTCCATCGCTTCGATCACACCGTCCTTTGACTTTGCTGCGATCAAAAGTCCGGAGGGAAAAGCATCGCTCCGGACCGCCTGATGGTGGTACGAATTTACAACCAAATGCTTCGTATTAAAAATGCTTTTTAACCATTTTCCGCCACAGATCTCCACCGGATGCTCGGTTTCGCGATGAAATCCGTGGGTTTCCGCCTCATCCAAATGCTGGATCAGTTTTCCGCCCGATGCCAGTGCAAGCAGCTGATGGCCGGCGCAAATGCCCAATACGGGAATATCCCTTTCTTCCAGCAGCATTTTCATCAGCATCATATCGGTTTCGGCACGACGCATATCCATGTATCCCGATTCCGGATGCGGCTTTTCCCCTGACCATGCTGCGGGATAATCGTCGCCGCCGGTAAAAAGAACGCCATCAAGCTCATCCAGATAGGTGTTCAGCACAGCCGCATCCGGCAGGCAGGGGAAGATCAGCGGGATTGCGCCCGCCTCATAAACGGCGTGAACATAATTGAGCGGCACCTTGTACCAGCCGCTGCCGTTCTTCTGAAAGCTTGCGTTAATCCCGATAAAGGGGCGTTTGATCTCGTTCATGGGAATCCCGGGTTGCGGAACTGAATGTCCGGATTAAGATCTATGAATGCGCCTTCTGCTGTCGGAACATTCATATTCCTGATGATTGTCAATTGTACGCTTTAGGTTTTCCTTTCCTGCTTTTTTGCAGCCGGGAACAAGATATTGTTCAAAATAAGACGGTAGCCCGGGCTGTTCTTGTGCAGGTCCAGATTAGTGGGAGGATCGCCGACATAGTGGCGGTAGTCTTCGGGGTCATGACCGCCGTAATAGGTGAAGGTGCCCTTACCCGCATTGCCGTGGATATATTTTACGCGTTCGCTGTTCCGGGTTTCTCCCATGATCAGAACGTGTTTTTTGATCCGCTTGCGGTTGAAATAGGTGGTTTGTCCCATAAAACCCCGGATCAGAGATTCGTGGTTCTGGGTCAGCATCGCCGGAATGGGATCAAATTTGGCGGAGAATTCAAAAAGACTGAAATAATCCGTGGCGGGATCCAGCTGCAGGGGAGCAAAACCGGGAGGAATGTCAATATCCGAAAATTCGTAAAGCTGGGGATCCGGATACAGATTGTAATCCGTAAAAGCAAAGCCAAGACCATAATCGAGTTTCTCCCGGTAATCCGGATCGATGGGATCGTGGTCAAAGACCGCATGGCAGATATCGGTGCCGGCAGCCGCTAATGCAATGTCATAGGTATCCGTTGCTGCGCACATGGCAAACATAAAACCGCCGGAAAGGACATATTCGCGGATTTTTTGGGCAACCGCCAACTTTAATTGCGAGACTTTTTTATATCCCAGCTGTTTTGCCAGGTTTTCCTGCGTGATCTGTTCCTGAATATACCAGGGTGCATTGCGGTAGTTGGCGTAAAATTTCCCGTACTGACCGGTAAAATCCTCATGATGCAAATGCAGCCAGTCGTATTTTTCCAGTTCGGAGCCAAGGATATCCGCGTCGTAGACCTTAGCATAGGGGATCTCCGCATAAGTCAGGGCAAGGGTAACCGCGTCATCCCAGGGGAGCGTATTGGGCGGCGTGTAAACGGCGATCTCCGGCGCTTTTTCAAGCAGGATCACCGCCATGTTGTTTTCCTCGATCTGCGCCATAATCCCGGCATAAGAGCTGCTGCCGACCTTTTCGTAGCTAACGCCGCGCAAGAGGCATTCCTTTTCGAGTTTATCCAGATCGGGAAAAGAAAAAGCGCCGCCGCGGTAATTTAACAGCCATTCGACGTTAACCCCGTTCTGCAGGGCAAGATATGCGATCCCGTATGCTTTCAGATGATTGTTCTGGGCATGGTCCATCGGGATCAGGATCGCAGCGGAAATCCGCAATGTGATACTGAATAAGACTACAATTCGCGGCATGTATGTCCATAATCCAAACATTGTGCTAATTTGGATAAATTTATTTAATAAAGCAAATTTTTTACCTATTATATGGCTATGAGAACAAGCTATAAATACTTCATTACGCTGCTTATTTTTCTGCTGACTTCCTGCGATATGCAACCCGGCGCCGATATTTGCGTCAGTCTGCCGCCGCAAGCTTATCTTGTCAGACGCATTGCCGGTGAAGCAATTCCCGTCAGCATTATGATCCCGCCGGGCTCCGCTCCGCCGACCTACTCCCCCACACCCTCGCAAATCCGCGATCTGCAGCAGTGCCGGCTTTATATTAAAAACGGACACCCGGACTTCCATTTCGAGAAGAAGCACATCGATCCCTATCTCATGGAACATCCGGAAATTCATATTGTAGACATGGCGGATTCCATGGATATTATTCCCGGTGACGCCCATATCTGGCTGTCCCCCAGCATTATGCGAACAGCTGCCGGAAGGATATACCGGGAACTGAACGCGATCTGGCCGGAACGCAATGACTATTTTTATGCCAATTATCAGAATCTGATCCGTGACATTGACAGTTTAGACCGGGAGCTTCAGAGCATATTCCGGGATCACCGGGGAGTGGAATTTTTAACCATGCATCCTTCATGGACTTATTTTGCACGGGATTACGGGATCCGTCAGATCAGTATTCGTGAAGAGAACAAGGCACCTTCCGCCCGGCAGCTCAGCGCCCTGATCGACCATGCCAAAAACTCCGGTATCCGGATTATTTTCATACAGAAAGAATTCGCTTTTGAACAGACGGATGTGCTGGCACGCGAAATCAATGCACAGGTCGTAGCGCTGGATCCCCTGAATGAATCGTGGCTGAACAATCTGCGTCTGACCGGACGTATATTTTTACGGACTTTCAATGACCCCTAAACGGCCTGTCTTTTTTCTTTATTTTTTGTACCTGATCAATGTATTTCTCTTCGGCAGTTCCTGGATGTTCAATAAAATAGTCCTGAACGAAGGCGCCGGACCTGTCTGGTCAGCGGCCCTGCGTCAGGGTGTTGCGGCTCTGGTATTTTTGATCGTGTACTTAATTCGCAAACCCTTGATAAGACCAAATCGAAAGGAACTCATCCTTATTCTTCTTTATGGGATCTGCATGCTGGCGCTGGCACATGTGTTCTCCTTTATGGGACAGCAGTATCTCTATTCAGGACTTGCCAGCATTATTTTTAGCATCTTCCCCATTCTCATCCTCCTGATCTCCGGAGTTCTAATGCCCCGCCGGGAGCCGCTTACCCTAATGAAGATACTGGGCAGCATTATCGGCTTTTCCGGTATCATCCTCATATTTTACAGCCGGGATATCGCCCTTTCGGACAGCACTTCCTGGAAAGGGATCCTGCTTGTGCTGCTTGCGGTTTTTGTAAATGCGGTCCCCAATGTGCTCATTAAACGCGACGGAAAAAATATCGATCCCCTCATCCTGAATGTCGGCGGGATGCTCGCAGCGGTTCTTTTTTTATTCCCCTTTGCATTATTGACGGAAGGCCTCCCCCGTTTCCCTCTGACCCCGGTCCTGATCCTGGCGGAATTGTACCTTGGTATTTTTTGCAGCGCACTGGCTTTCTTTTTGTATTTCTACCTCCTGCGGAAGATCTCCGTTTTTAAGATGTCCCTCTCCGCCTACCTTACGCCGCTTGTTGCGGTTTTTTTGGGCTATGTTTTTTTTGCTGAAAAATTATCCGTAAATCATTATATTGGAATGATATTAATTATGACAGGCATTTTTATAACCGGGATCAGGCATGCAAGAAAACCTCGTACGAAAACGCTACAAGAACGCCATTTTGGATCTTGAAATCGCCGTTTATGCCGGAAGACTGATCGCAATCGCGTTTTTCGGTCTGCAGAAAGACCTTATTCCCCGTCTCCTCCGGTGTGGATACGAAGATTACGGTGAGGGCGATCCGGACTCGCTGTCCGCTCAGCTCAACACCTATCTCAACGGAGAAGATCCGCGCTTCAGCGTTGCGCTCCGTCTTTACGGCACGCCGTTTCAAATTGCCGTCTGGAAAGGTTGCATGCGTATTCCTTTCGGACAAACGCGTTCTTACCGGGAACTGGCCCGGATGGCGGGGTATCCCCGTGCGTTCAGGGCTGTCGGCTCAGCCATGGCAAAAAATCCGCTGCCGCTGATTATTCCCTGTCATCGTGTAATTCGTTCCGACGGCCAAACCGGAGGCTTCGCCGGCGGATCCGCGTTAAAAACCGCATTATTAAATCATGAGAAAGGGTTGAAATGAAACGCATGATCTTTATTCCGCTTCTATTCCTGTTTTTTGCAGTTTCCTGCAAGCTGGGGGAAGAAGCCGCTCCGGATTCATGGATCCGCATAAATCAGCTGGGATATAAGCCGGGCAGCAGCAAAACTGTCGTATTTTGCACCTTGAACGAAGACACGCGTCCGGAATTTTTCCGGGTGATCGATGCCGTCACGCATGCGCTGGTTCTCGAAAGTGACGCCATTGATTCCTGCGGTCCTTACGGCCCTTTTGCAGGAACCTACCGTTTTGATCTTAATGCTTTTAATACGCCCGGGAAATATTACATCCGTTCAGAAAATGTGGAATCTCCGGCTTTCCGCATTGCGGACAATATTTACGACGGAACGGCAGATTTTCTTCTGCGCTACATGCGGCAGCAACGCTGCAATTTTAATCCCTATCTCAACGATTCCTGCCACACTAACGACGGATTTATCGTATACGAACCGGGGAAAGAGGGCGAGCGTATCAATGTTACCGGGGGCTGGCACGATGCAACGGATTATCTTCAGTATACCGCGACATCCGCCAATGCCGTTTTTCAGATGCTTTTGGCATACCGGGAATATCCCGCTTCTTTCCGTGATGCCTACGATGCAGCCGGACTCCCTGGCGCCAACGGCATTCCGGATGTGATTGACGAAGCCAAATGGGGTATGGACTGGCTTTCCCGTATGAATCCCTCCCCGGACCGCTTTTTCAACCAGATCGCCGATGACCGCGATCATTCCGGTTTTCGTCTTCCGACGGAAGATTCCGTCCGTTACCATCCCGAGTGGGAAGGCCGCCCGGTCTACTTTTGCACGGGAGAGATCCAGGGGCTGATGAATCACAAGAACCGGACAAGCGGAGTTGCGTCCACCGCAGGAAAGTTTGCATCGGCGTTTGCTATCGGCGCCCAAGTTCTGCCGGAATTCTATCCGCGCTACGCCGAAGCCCTGGAATTGCGTGCACAACTGGCCTATGCCTACGGCAAACAGTATCCCGGAGCCTGCCAAACTGCGCCCTGCGTTGCACCGTATTTCTACGAAGAGGATAACTGGGCGGATGATATGATGCTGGCAGCCGCAGAACTCTACCGGCTGAACGGAAAAAAATATTTCAGGACAGAAGTGATGAAATTCGCCGAAATGGAGCCGGTATCGCCCTGGATGGGTGCCGATACGGCCCGGCATTACCAATGGTATCCTTTCTTTAATGCGGGCCATTATGAAGCGGCTTCCGTTGAGACCTTTGAGGAACGTGAAAAGCTGATCGCCTTGTACGGAGAAGGACTGGAACGTATCCGTCTTCGCGGAGCCGGAAATGCTTTCCGCAACGGAATTCCCTTTATCTGGTGCTCCAATAATTTTGTCACGGCAGCACTATCCCAATCCCTGCTGTACCGAAAGCTAAGCAATGATGCGCGTTTCGATGAAATGGAAGCAGCTTTGCGCGACTGGCTTTTTGGATGCAATCCCTGGGGAAGCAGTATGATCGTGGGCTTGCCGGCTAACGGCGATACTCCGATAGACCCGCACAGTTCTCTGACCTATCTGTACGATATGAAGATCGACGGCGGATTGGTGGATGGTCCGGTTTACGGCTCGATCTTCAATAACCTGCAAGGTCTGCGTTTGCTGAATGAAGATGAATATGCGGATTTCCAGTCCGATCTGGTGGTCTATCACGATGATGCCGGCGACTATTCCACAAACGAGCCGACCATGGACGGTACCGCCTGCCTTGTTCTCTATCTGGCTTCGCTGGAAAGTCCGAAAAACAATGCCTTTGCTCTCAGCGATGCCTACGGTGCCGTCGTTCGCGGCAATCCGCAGGAAAAGCGCATCGCCCTTCTCTTTTCGGCTCACGATAAGGCAGAAGGCGGCATGTTCATTGCCGACAGTCTGAAAGCACTGGATGTCCGGGCATCCTTCTTCTTTACCGGCGATTTTTACCGAAACCCCTTATTCAAATCCCTGATCAAACGCCTGATCGGCGACGGACATTACCTGGGCGCGCATTCGGATAAGCATCTGCCGTATAATGAATGGGACAGTAAGCGCACGCTAAAGGTAAGCGAGGAAACCTTTAAAGAGGACCTCCGTGCAAATTATGCGGCCATGGAGAATTGGGACATTCATAAGGAATCCGCCCGCTACTTTCTGGCTCCCTATGAATGGTATGACAAAAATATCGCACTCTGGACCTATCATGAAGGTTTGAAACTGATAAACTTCACACCCGGAACTTTGACGCAAGCGGATTATACCACTCCCGGTATGGGCAGCAAATACTATGATAATGCCGCGATCTATCAATCCGTGATGTTCTTTGAAGACCGTAACACCCTGAACGGCTTTATCATGCTAATCCATCCGGGAACCGAAACGGAACGCGACGAAAAATTTTACCATGAACTGCCCCGGCTGATCCGGGAGTTGAAGGCAAAGGGCTATTCCTTTGTCCGCATTGACTCAATGCTGGACCTGCCGCACGAAAAGCCGTTTTAATCGATAAAAACAAAGCGCCGCTTCCGGTATTAAAGGGAACGACGGAAACGCTGCTGCTTGAGCGACGTTTTTTCTGTCCTTTTCCCTTGCTCCAATTCGCAATGAAGAAGAATATTTCGAGGATCCCCAAGGTGCCGGGAGCCCGGATGCGCAGAATAAAATCCTTTTGAATCCGATCAAATAAAACGTAATTTTAAAGATAAATGAGAATTTAATATTGAAAAGTATGATGGAAACACGCAAACCAGAATGGCTGAAGATCAATCTGCCCGGCGGCACACAATGCCAAACCGTGAAATCGGTCCTGCAGCGTTACCATTTGTGTACGGTTTGTGATGAAGCTCACTGCCCCAACAAAGAAGAATGCTGGTCACGGAAAACCGCCACTTTCATGATTCTCGGCGATAGCTGTACCCGTAATTGCCGTTTTTGTGCGGTACACAGTGGAATAACGCTTCCGCCGGATCCGAAAGAACCTGCCGGAATTGCAGAAGCCATCGCCCTCCTGGATCTGGATTACGCCGTGATAACTTGTGTTACCCGGGACGATCTTCCCGACGGCGGTGCGGCGCACTGGGCGGCATGCATCCGGGAAGTCCGTAAGCGCAATCCCGCTTGCCGCATTGAGATACTGATTTCTGATCTGCAGGGAAATTTAAAGGATCTTGACACGATCCTGGACGCTGCTCCGGATGTGATCGGGCACAACCTGGAAACCGTGCCCCGTCTCTACCCACAGGTACGCCCGCAGGCGGATTACCTGCGCTCCCTGGAAATACTCCGGCATGCGTCAGAACAGGGTTTTATAAGCAAAACCGGTATTATGCTGGGACTGGGCGAAAACGCTCCGGAAGTGGAGGCGCTGATCCGGGACAGTATTGAACAGTGCGTATCCGTATTTACTATCGGCCAATATTTGCAGCCTTCTCGAAAACATTTGCCCATCCGCGAATATGTCAGCCCGGAAACCTTTGCCCTTTACCGGGAATATGCAATGCAGGCAGGTATGCGCTATGTGCTGTCAGGACCCCTGGTACGCTCTTCCTATCAAGCGAAAGATGCCTTTCAGTATTTACATGCCGGGAACGGCAAAGGCAATAAAAAATAAAAGGGAAAACAATGAAATACCTTTTGGCTCCATCCCTCCTTTCAGCGAACTTCATGCAGCTCGGTGAAGAAGTCCGCATGCTGGAAAAAGCCTCGGCCGATCTGCTGCACTGCGATGTCATGGACGGGCATTTTGTGCCGAACCTGACATTCGGCCCTCCGATCATCCGGCAATTGAAAGATCATTCCGCACTGCCCCTGGACGTACATCTGATGATCAGCAACCCCGAAGCGATGCTGGACCCGTACCTGGATGCCGGAGCGGACTGGCTTTCTTTTCAGTATGAAGCCGCCGTTCACCATCAGCGAGCATTGAACCATATCCGCAAAAAGGGCGCAAAAGCGGGGATCGTGCTCAATCCGGGCACAAATGTGGATCTCATTCGCGATCTGCTGCCGGATTGCGATTACGTTCTGCTTATGTCCGTCAATCCGGGATTCGGCGGCCAGCACTACATTCCGCAAGTCGACCGCAAGATCCGCCGGCTGACGGAAATACGGACAGAAATGGGATTGAACGGACTTAATATTGAGGTCGACGGCGGGGTCGGACTGCAGAATCTCAGCCGGCTTCGGGCAATGGGTGTCAATATCTTCGTTGCCGGTTCTGCGATCTTCAACAGCCCCGACCCAAAAAAAACGATCGGACAAATGCAGCAAATCATCAAGAATAAAGAGGAATGACCATGCCTAAAACACTCAGCATACATGCCGATCTTCTTTATGACGGCAATCGGCGCCTGGAAAACAAGACGCTGATCATCGAAAAAAACATGATTGTGGATATTCACGATCAAAAAGGGAAAGCCGATTACAGCGGTATTGTGACTCCGGCTTTTATTGACGGACACAGCCACATCGGGATGCACCGGGAGGGCGAACCGTCGGAAGAGGGAGAGACCAACGACGTGGTAGCGCAGCTACTCATTTCCAACGACCCGCTGAACAGTATCTATTTTGATGACCGCGCTTTCAGCGAGGCGGTTGATTTCGGTCAACTCTACTCCTGCGTCGTCCCCGGAAGCGGGAATCTGATCGGCGGGAAAGCCAAGGTAATCCGGAATTTTTCTCCTAACCGCAGAGATGCGCTCGTCAAGGATTACGGCTATAAAATGGCGCTGGGCTATAATCCGCGTTCGACAACCGACTGGAAGGGAGAGCGTCCCAATACGCGCATGGGCGTCTACGGCCTTCTGGAACGGAAATTCGACGAGATCCTGCTAAAAAAGGAAAAAGCGGAATTCCGACGTGAAAAAGCAATACGCGAAGCGGATAAGCAGCTCAAAGAAGCAAAGATCTCAGCTCAGGAAAAAACCGAACTGCTGAAAGATGCGGAACGTGAATATCAACTGAGTTTCAGCACCGAAGAAAAAGATTACCTGGAATTGCTAAGCGGAAATAAAACCGCTAAAGTCCATGTCCACAAGGAAGACGATGTTCTGTACCTGATCTACCTGAAAGAAAAATACGGACTCCGGATTAGCGCTGAACATCTGGGCGATGTCTGGCACAAGGATATTTTTAAAGAGCTTGTGAAACACGGTATTCCCATCATGTACGGTCCCCTGGCCTCTCTTGGATACAAGGTTGAGCTGAAACACGGCTTTTATCAGAACGCCCGGCTCCTGATGGAGACCACGACTGATTTTGGGCTGATGTCCGATCACCCCGTTATTCTGACAACCAGCCTGCGTGATACGCTGAAATATTTTTTGATCTTCGGCATGTCCGAACTTGATGCACTGGCCCTGATCACACGGAACAATGCCCGCATACTTGGCATTGCTGAACATCTGGGCACGCTTGAACCCGGAAAATGGGCGAGTTTGCTTGTCTGGGACCGGGATCCCCTGCATCTGGCCGCTTTCCCCCGACTGGTGATCGGCGAAGGTGAAATACTGCGAAAACGGAAATGATCATGCAAAAAGGCAACAAAAAAATACAGGACTGGTTTGAAAAGGAACTCCGGATCAATCCCCTGCCGGTGCTGGAACACGGGTATCATCCGCCGGTACGTTATGAGATTCTAAAAAGCTTCTACCAGTTGGAGCACGACGATCCGCGCCTTTTGCAGGCGGAACAGGATGTGCGCCAGGCAACACGTCGCGTGACCTTGCTGCTGACCCTGGAACGCATCATTTTTCACATCGATAAATTTGAAGAAGAACGTGAAGAGGAAAAACTGGTCAAACTGGCTTCCATTGTCCGTGAACTGCGTTTCTACCATTGCAGCCGGAACATGACCGCGATCCGAAAAGCCCTGGCTCTGCTGGTACGTTATCAGCGGGAAGACGGTTCCTTTCCGGTTTCATTAGCGGCAAATGTGTTTATTATCGAAGCAATCCTGAGCTACGGGATTGTAAACAATCCTTATATGGAAAAGGCCCTGCGCTGGCTCCTGACCTTGCAGAATTCGGATAAAGGCTGGGGCAATACCGAGGAAGGACAATCGGATATCTGGTTGACATGCAGCATCTTGCATGCATTCAGCTATAACGTGAAATATACCCGGAACACCAAGATCCGTAAAGGCGCGGACTTTATTCTTTCTCATCTGTATGAAAGCAACAAAGGCGGAGTGATCGAGAGCAAGGAAGCCTGGGAGGTCCTTGCCGATTCCTATTTTCTCAAGGAATCTTTTACCGGCGGTATCCTTGCGGTTCTGGAAATGCTGGCAAGACTCAATTTCAACAGCGCCGATCCCCGTATCCGGGAAATGCTGAACTGGTTGAAAGACCGTCAGCTGCGAAGCGGACTGTGGCCTTCGCAGACCTACGACCTGATGAACCGCAAAGCGGACGAACGCGTCAGCCTGCGTGTTGTTCGCGTTTTCAAACTGTTCTTAATTATGCCCAAACAGGGTTCCGCTACCATAAAAACCTTCCGCATTCGCCAGGAAGGTCGGACATCGGCAAAAAAACCGGCCTTTATCACCGATCCCCTGAATCACCCCAAACCCGAAGAAACCGAGAGGAATTATGAATAAGTTCGAAGCTGTCGATATGGACAAAAAAACGCTGAATGAATTCAATGAGCCCCGTGAAGTGCCGCTGATGCCGCTGCGCAATACGGTCCTTTTCCCAAAACAAATGATCCCTTTGTACATCGGGCGCATTCATTCCCTGCGTCTGATGAACGATATTCTGAAAGAAGACAAACTCTTTGTGGTCGTTACGCAAAAAGATATCAATGTTGAAAATCCGGGCGAGGAAGATCTCTATAAATACGGCACGCTGACCAAGGTCATTAAGATCATTCAGATGCCGGACACCAGCCGTTCGGTCATGGTCCAGGGCATTGCGCGGGTCAGGATCCACAGCATTACCCGTCAGGAACCCTATTATCACGCCATCGTCGAGCGCGTTCAGGAGATCTACGAAGACAACATCGAATCTCTGGCAATCCGTGAAAAGCTCAAAGAATACTTCACCGAACTGGTAGCTTTGTCCGATTACCTTTCCCGGGATAACATCCGGATCATGATGAATACCGAAGATAACGGCAATCTTGCCGATGTCGTCATTTCCATGCTGAACATTCCCCTTGAGGAAAAACAGTATATTCTGGAACAGGCAGATATCAATAAACGCCTGAATGAGATATCGGTCATCCTGCACCGCGAAATCCAGAAAGCCAAGATCGGTGAAAAGATCATGAGCGATGTTAAGGATTCCATTAATAAGAACCAGCGTGAATATTATCTGCGCGAACAGATGAAAGCCATCCGCAAGGAACTGGGCGAAGAAGAGGACGAACGCATTGCGGATCTGAAAAAGAAACTGGACGAAGCGGGTCTTCCCGATGATGCCCGCGAAGCTGCGGACCGCGAAATGGAACGTCTTGCCCGTACATCAAAACAATCGCCGGAGTATAATGTCAGTCTGAATTATATTGAACTCCTGGCTGAACTCCCCTGGTCTCATTCTACCGATGACGAGATTGTACTGGAGAGCGCCGCCCGGATCCTGGATGAGGATCATTACGGCCTGGACAAGGTTAAAAAACGGATCCTCGAGTACCTGGCCGTCCGCAAACTGAAACTGGAAAAGGATGCGCAGTCGGCGGTCAAAGGCCCCATTCTCTGTTTTGTCGGACCTCCGGGAACCGGCAAGACCTCCGTTGCAAAATCCATTGCCCGTGCCATGGGCCGCCGGGTACACCGCATGTCCCTGGGCGGCGTGCGGGACGAGGCCGAGATCCGGGGGCATCGCCGCACCTATATCGGCGCCATGCCGGGACGCATCATTCAAGGCATTAAAAGGGCCGGCTCCAACAATCCGATTTTTATTTTGGACGAGATCGATAAACTGGGTGCGGATTACAAGGGCGACCCCTCCTCCGCCCTCTTGGAGGTACTGGATCCGGAACAAAACTACAGTTTTTCGGATCATTACCTGGAAACATCTTTTGACCTGAGCAAAGTGATGTTCATTGCAACGGCAAACTGGCCGGAGACCATTCCCCAGCCCTTGCGCGATCGAATGGAACTTATCGAGTTTTCGGGCTATACAATGCCGGAAAAAATGCATATCGCACGTAAATTTCTGATTCCTAAGCAGCTTGTGGAACACGGGCTCAGTGAAAAGGATATTCTGTTTGCCGAAGACGGGGTCTACATGCTTATTCAGAATTACACTCGCGAGGCCGGCGTCCGTCAGCTGGAACGCGAGATTGCCAATATTTGCCGGAAAGTGGCAAAGGAAAAGGTTGAAAACGGCCGTTTCCGTAAGCGCAGCATTAGCGAAAAGATTGTCGAGAACTATCTTGGAAAACAGAAATTCTTCAGTGACCGTTCCGAACGCATGAAACGCGCCGGTATTGCCATCGGCCTTGCTTGGACCCAGGTAGGCGGTGATATTCTCTTTATCGAAGCCACTAAAATGCCCGGTGAAGGGAAATTACAGCTAACGGGTCAGCTGGGCGATGTAATGAAGGAATCCGCACAGGCGGTGTTGAGCTATATCCGCGCCAACGCCACTGAACTGGGCATTCAGGAACGCTTTGACAAAGCGTACGACATCCACATTCATATTCCTGCGGGTGCCGTTCCCAAGGATGGTCCGTCCGCGGGCGTTACCCTGCTTTCCGCTGTCGTCAGCGTGCTGACCGGCCGCAAAGTGAAGGATGATCTTGCCATGACCGGTGAAATCACCTTGCGTGGCTCGGTCCTGCCGGTCGGCGGTATCAAGGAAAAGGTGATTGCGGCCCATCGTGCGGGTCTGCACACTATTATTCTTCCCGACCGCAACCAAAAGGATATTGACGACATTCCCGCTGAGATCCGGAATGACCTGAAGTTCAATTTTGTGAAAGATATGAGCGAGGTGCTGAATATCGCCCTTGAAGAACCGATAAAATGATCCTGAATTACAACGATGATCCAGCTCGCTGATATTTCGCTGAATTTTGGTCCGCAGATCCTCTTTGATCATATCGCATTGAGCATTGATCCTTCGAAACATCTGGGTTTGGTTGGACAAAACGGTTCGGGAAAATCCACCCTGCTGAAACTGATCGCCGGCATGCAGGAAGCCAGCGCCGGTTCTGTGGTCGTTCCGCGTAACTGGAATGTAGCCTATCTTCCTCAGGAGATCACCTACAACCGTTCGCAAAAACCGCTGCTAAACGAAGTTCTGAGCGTATTTGATCATGTCTTTGGCATTGAAAAGCAGATGCGCGTCATCGAGCATCAGCTTTCGGAGAGGAGCGATGCGGAACTGCTGCAGGAATACGATCATTTGCAGGAGCGATTTCACCGCTTGAACGGTTATCAGGCGGAAGCAAAGACTAAGGAAATTCTAAGCGGACTGGGATTTCGTGAAAAAGATCTTTCGCGAGCGGTTTCGGAATTTTCCGGCGGCTGGCAGATGCGCATTGCGCTTGCAAAGCTTTTACTGGACGAACCCGACTGCCTTTTACTGGACGAACCGACGAACCATATGGATCTGGAGACCCTGGTCTGGCTGGAAAACCTTCTGAGTCGTTTCCGGGGTGCGCTCATCATTGTTTCCCATGACCGCTATTTTTTGGATAAACTTGTCCAGGGAATTATAGAAGTAGAAAATGCAAAGGTAACCCTGTATCCCGGAAATTATACCGATTACGAAGTCCGGAAAGAAGAACGCCTGGAACATGAATTTGCCGTAATGCGCAATCAGGAACGAAAAATTGCCCATATGCAGCAGTTTATAGAACGCTTTAGGTATAAAGCCAGCAAGGCAAGACAAGTTCAAAGCCGTATAAAACAGCTGTCCAGGATTACCGTTCACGAGCCCGAGATCATGAAGCGGCACATCCGTTTCCGTTTTACCCGTGCAGAGCGCAGCGGAGATCCGGTTGCCGCTGCAACGAACCTGGCATTTTCCTATCCGGGAACTCCGGTTTTCAGCAATACCAATTTTGAGATCCGCCGCGGCGAAAAGGTTGCCCTGGTGGGTCCTAACGGTGTTGGAAAATCCACCCTTATGAAACTGATCACGGGCGAACTTACAGCAGATGAAGGCACCCTTAAAAGCGCTTACAATCTAAAAATCGCCTATTTCGCCCAGCAGCACCTGGAACAACTGGATCTCAGTAAAAGCGTCCTGGAAGAAATCTGGGGCGCCGCGCCGGAATTGCCCCGGAACGAGATCCGCGGCCTGCTGGGGCGCTTTCTTTTTTCCGGTGAAGATGTGGACAAACCGGTATTGGTACTCAGCGGCGGCGAAAAAAGCCGGCTGGTGCTGATGAAACTGCTGCTTTCCAAAGCCAACTTTCTAATACTGGATGAACCTACCAACCACCTGGACATGCAGAGCAAGGAAATACTCGCCGAAGCGCTTGACGAATTTGAGGGTTCCGTACTAATCGTTAGCCACGACCGTTTTTTTCTGGACATGCTGGTTACCAAGGTCATTTATTTCAAAGACGGGGTTGCCAGGGAATACCTGGGCAATTACTCCGAATATGAGGAAAAATTCCTCGCGCTTGTTGCCGCCGGAGATGCAGAGAAACCTTTAGAAGGCCTGAACGAACGAAAAGCGCAAAAGCGCAGGGAAGCCGAGGAACGTCAAGCCCGTTACCGTGCACTGAAAGGAGTGCGCGAAGAGCTGGAAAAGCTGGAAAAAATCATCGCAAAACTGGATGCGCGCAAGAATGAGCTGGACGCATTGTTCATCTCTCCCGATTTTAAGAACCTCTCGATCCGCGAAATGCACGAACGCTCCCGTGAACATGAAAAGATATCCTCGCAATTGAAACAGCATGAAAACAAATGGCTGGAACTGCAGGACAAGATCGAAAATACCTGAATCCCTTTTTTCGCAACGATATTATTCAAGCATTTTTATGAAATCTTTGTTATATTCCGGAGCATAAGGACAATGATAACATTATACAGGTTTATTAAACAATGTTAACAAAGGAGAACAGTATGAAAATACTGATCACAGACGGATTGAGCGCACAGGGGCAGGCAATCCTGAAAAAATCGGGGATCGAATACGATATTCATTTTTACGAACCGGATGAACTGATCAAGGCGATTGTAGACTATGACTGCGTATTGGTCCGTTCTGCGACAAAAATACCGAAAGAAGTCATTGACGCAGGGAAAAAATTAAAGGTCATCGCCCGCGGCGGTGCCGGCATCGACAACATTGACCATGTATATGCATTGTCAAAGGGAATACCGGTCCTCAATACGCCCGCGGCAAATTCCGCTTCGGTTGCGGAACTTGCGATTGCACACATGTTCGTACTGGCCCGTTTTTTACATCAGTCGAACATCAGCATGCGTGAAGGAAAATGGGAAAAGAAAAAATATAAAGGCATTGAACTGGCCGGCAAGACGCTGGGGCTGATCGGCTGCGGCAAGATCGGACGCCTGACGGCGGAAAAGGCGCTGGGGCTGGGAATGAAAGTGGTCGGTTGCGATCCGATTGTTAAAGACCTTGGTCATAATGCGCAGATCCATGATTTTGAAGAAGTCCTCCGGGAATCGGATTTCATTTCGCTGCATGTTCCCAAAATGAAGGAAGCACTGATCGGAAAAAAAGAGATCGCTATGATGAAGGACGGCGTGTACATCATCAACTGTTCCCGCGGCGGCGTTGTGGACGAAAATGCGCTGTTGGAAGCCCTGAACAGCGGAAAAGTCGCCGGGGCCGGTCTGGACGTTTTTGTCAACGAACCGACCGACAACATGGCGCTCATCAGCCATCCCAATGTTTCGGTCACCCCGCATGTCGGAGCTTCGACCAATGAAGCACAGGATCGCGTTGGTGTGGAGATCGCCGAGAAGATCGTAGCGGCATTAAAGTAAAATCGCCCGACTCAAGCTTGTACAGCATAAATCGACAATTTGTTTGCATATAATGCGTAAAAACGCCATTTATTGTCGGGATACTTGAGCCAAGTTATTCATTAAAACCAACATCATATCCAATTGATAATCAATTATATGCGATATTTAATTAAAATTATTTTGTGATGAGTGTCACAGAAATCTGATAAAACAACTTAAGTCAAGTTATTGTTTTAATCGCGGGATTGATGTATTTTATCAATATATAATATAGTGGAGGTCCTATGGTCAGAATTAAAGCTTTCAACGGAATTCGCCCGAATAACGCACTCGCGTCCCGCATCGCCTCTCCCCCCTACGATGTTTTGGATTCGGATGAAGCCCGCCTGCTGGTCCGTAATAATCCCCACAGCTTCCTGCATGTGGTAAAATCGGAAGTGGATCTCCCGCCCGATGTGGATCTCTACGATCCCCGGGTTTACCGGAAAGCACGCGAAAATTTCGCTTTCTTCCGTGAAAATTACATGCAGCAGGATAAACAGCCCTCCATGTATGTCTACAGGCAGGTTATGGACGGCCGCTCCCAAACCGGCCTGATCGCCTGTCAGCATATCGATGATTATCTGGAAGGCCGGGTCAAGATCCACGAGCTTACGCGGGAGGACAAGGAGCAGGACCGTATCACGCATATTGATACCGTCAACGCAAATACGGGTCCGGTTTTTTACACTTATCCCCAGGATCGCCTGATCGACGCGCTGATCGCGCAAGCATTGATCCCGGAGCCGGAATATGATTTTACGGCGGATGACGGCATACGCCATACCCTCTGGCATATCGGCGAAAAAAAGGTCTGCGACAGCCTGATTGAAGCCTTTGCACGCATCCCCTGTGTCTACGTCGCAGACGGCCATCACCGCTCCAAAGCCTCGGCAATGGTAGGGAAACTCCGCCGGGAAAAGAATCCGGCTCATCAAGGAAACGAAGAATACAACTGGTTCATGGCGGTCTTTTTTCCGGAGAATCAGCTCTATCTGATGGATTACAACCGCGTGGTCAAAGATCTTAACGGTCTGGACACAACGACCTTTCTGCGCCGCATCGGCGATGTGTGCAAGATTGAAAAAAAATGCTGCGCATGGTCATCTAAACCGAGCGCCGAACATGAAATGGCAATGTATCTTGACCGTCAGTGGTACCGGCTTCAATTTCGCGAAATTCCCGAAAATCCCGATCCGGCGGAAAACATCGACTCCGCACTGCTTACGAGCCGGATACTGAAACCGTTTCTTGGAATTGAAAATCTCCGCAAGGACAAACGTATTGACTTTGTCGGCGGGAAACACGGACTTCAGGAACTGCAGCGCCGGGTAGACAGCGGAGAAATGGCTCTGGCATTTGCTCTTTATCCCATTAGCATGCGGCAGCTGATGCATATTGCGGACTCCAATGCACTGATGCCGCCTAAGACCACCTGGTTTGAACCTAAACTTCGCAGCGGACTGCTTATACACACCCTGGACGAATGATGCAGCATCACAGTTTAATCAAATTTGAAGCCCGTTTGAAGAAGACGCTCGACGAGATCGATCATATCCTCGAAAACCGCTACGGTGAACGCTATGATCTGCATCCTGCGCGGCGCGGTCATGGTACGACATCCAACCGTTCCCATGACGGACTTTTTGATATCCGCGGCGAATTCACTCTGGGTTTGGGCAGCAAAAAAGGACGCGGCTATATTGTCGATATCGATATGAAGACTCTGGAAAAAATTCCTCCAGAGATCATCGAAGAGATCGAAGAAGCGGCAATTGCGGAATTGAGAATACGGCTTCCCAAGGTGTTTCCCGCCCGCCGCCTGGATGTCGAACGCGACGGCAATATGATCAAGATCATCGGCGATTTGTCTTTAGGAAGTACAAGATAATATTTCCAGGTTTTTTATCCTGCAAACTATCCGGAAGCGGCTTGCTGTTCTTCCGGACGATCAGTCTCAAATTCTTCGGATCCTCTATTTTTTGGCGCTTACGATAATGCCGTTGTCGTTTACGCCGATCAGGTAATGATTCCCTGGCAACAGCCTGCCGGCCAGCAACTCCTCCGCAAGGCGGTTTTCCACCTCGTGCTGGATCAGGCGCTTCAGCGGGCGCGCTCCGAAATTGGGATCGTAACCCTTTTCCGCCAAATAACAGCGTGCATCCGCATCCGCTTCTACATGAATATTCTGCAGCGCCAGACGTTCCTGCACACGGCGAAACTGAATATCAGCAATGGCTTTCAGCTGTTCGTGGCTCAGTCCCTGAAATGCAATGATCTCATCGATGCGATTGATGAATTCCGGGCGGAAATGCAGGCGAAGACGTTCCTGCAGGCGCGGATCCAGAGTGTCGAAGGAAGCCCCTCTTTCAAATAATTCCCTGCCCAGTTCCGACCCGAGATTGGATGTCATGATGATCAGGGTATTGCGGAAATCCACGGTACGGCCTTTCCCGTCCGTCAGGCGGCCATCATCCAGGATCTGCAGAAGAATGTTGAACACATCCGGATGCGCTTTTTCGATCTCGTCCAGCAGGATCACCGAATAAGGCCGGCGGCGGATACTTTCCGTGAGCTTGCCGCCTTCCTCGTAACCGATATAGCCCGGCGGCGCCCCGATCATGCGCGACACGGAATGCCGCTCCATGTACTCGGACATATCCAGGCGCACCAAGGCGTGTTCATCATCAAAGAGAAAATGCGCCAGAGCCCGGGACAATTCCGTTTTTCCGACACCGCTGGGCCCGAGGAACAAAAAGGACCCGATCGGACGATTTTCGTCTCCCAGTCCGCTGCGGCTGCGGCGAACGGCATTGGAGACCGCCTTCAGCGCCGCATCCTGACCGACCACACGCTCATGAAGATGCACTTCAAGGTTTAGCAAGCGCTCGTTTTCCGATTGCAGCATGCGCTTGACGGGAATGCCGGTCCAGCGGCTGAGCACTTCGGCGATATCCTCCTCGTCGACCTCTTCTTTCAGCAGCGGTGATTCCGTATGTAATTTTTCCAGCTTCCCTTTTTCACTTTCCAGTTTTTCCTGCATTTTAATCAGCGTACCATAGCGGATCTGCGCCACCTTTTCATAGTCGCCGCTGCGTTCGGCTTCCGCTTCTTCCGCTTTCAGCCGCTCAATGGCGCTTTTAATGTTCCGTATATCCGTGATCAGGGATTTTTCGGACATCCATTTAGCGCGGAGATCTTCAAGTTTGGTGCCGATATCCCTGAGTTCCTTTTCAAGTTCTTTCAGGCGTTGTGCAGAAGCCGCATCTTTCTCCTTCTTCAGGGCTTGCTTTTCAATCTCCAGCTGAACGCGCCGGCGTTCAAATTCGTCCACTTCCTCCGGCATGCTGTCGATCTCCACCCGCAGGCGCGATGCCGCTTCATCAACCAAATCAATGGCCTTGTCCGGCAGAAAACGGTCTGCGATATAACGGTCCGACAATCGCGCTGCTGCAACCAGGGCGGCGTCGGTGATACGCACACCGTGATGAATATCGTATTTTTCTTTAATGCCCCGCAGAATGGAGACTGTATCCTCGACCGAGGGTTCGCCGACATAGATCTTCTGGAAACGGCGTTCCAGTGCGGAATCTTTTTCTATATATTTCTGATATTCGTTCAGGGTTGTTGCGCCGACGCAATGCAAAAGTCCGCGTGCCAATGCCGGCTTAAGCATGTTTCCGGCATCAACCGCACCTTCGGCGTTGCCGGCACCTACGATCAGATGCAGTTCGTCAATAAAAAGAATGATCTGTCCGTTCGATTCCTCCACCTCTTTCAGCACCGCCTTAAAGCGGTCTTCAAATTCGCCGCGATACTTGGCACCAGCCAATATGGAAGAAATATCAAGCATTATAATTCGCTTGTTTTTAAGTGATTCCGGAACATCCGCATTCACAATGCGCTGTGCAAGTCCCTCAACAATCGCCGTCTTTCCTACTCCGGGTTCACCGATCAGGACAGGATTGTTTTTGGTACGGCGCGACAAAACCTGAATACTGCGGCGGATCTCATCGTCCCTGCCGATCACCGGATCCAGCCTGGCTTCTGCCGCCCGTTCCGTCAGATCCACTCCAAAACGTTTTAAGGCCTCATATTTGGATTCCGGATGTTCGTCTTTTACCGCTTTGCTCCCGCGGATCTTCCGCATCAGAATAAGAAAACGGTCACGGTCAAGATCGCTTCCACGCAAAATATCGCAAACAGCTCCGTTTTGCATCAGTGCCAGGAAAAGATGCTCTACGCTGACATATTCATCCTTGATCGCTGCAGCTTCTTTTTCGGCTTCGTGAAAAATACGCAAAAGATCCTGCCCCGGATAGGTCTGCGATACCGAAGCGACTTTCGGCAGTTTGCGGATCCCTTCTTCCGTTCGCCGGATCAGCTCTTCCACCGGCGTATTGCTCAATCCGATCAGACGCGGTATCAGCCCCTCCTCCTGCGTCAGCAAGGCGTAGGTCAGGTGCAGCGGCGTAATTTCCTGCTGACCGTATTCTCCGGCCAGGAACTGGCTCTGCTGAATCGCTTCGCGGCTTTTAACCGTATATTTATTGAAATCCATCGTTATCTCCTTTCACCCTTCATCCCGTTTTTAAGCATCAAATTCCATACCAAAAGTGTAAAAATGTCATTTTGACATAATACCCGGACCTCAATTGTCATATTGTCATTATGTGGCAATAAAATATTCGCTTTTTACCTCTGATCTGTCCCCGTTCCGGATAAAAAACGCTTCTGTTCCTGCCGCGTTAAGCTTATATTTAGCGAATGAATCACTTGCATCAGGACAAAACCCTTCCCTGCGCCCGCGCATTCAGCGAATACCTGAATCAATTCGAATTCCGCGCCCTGCCGGATCTTGATGCGACCCGGGACTATGCGGCAAAAATGGACATATACGCAGCGGATCTGTACATCGGAAAACTGGCGATCTATTACAGCCCCAGGAAAAAAACTTATACCCTCAGCTGTCCCGCAATCACAGTTCCGGCTTACCGGGATGTGCTGAAGGAAAAATGGCGGGATTTTCAAAACACCTTGATGCCGGAAGCCGGCCATAACGGCGTTTCCGCCTACGTAGACGGATCCTTTATGCAAGAACGCATCGGTTACGGCGCCGTTCTTGTACAAAAAAACCGTATCCTCACGGAGATCTCCGGCAGTCTTGACAGCCAATACAATGCACACCGCCAGATCGCCGGCGAACTGAAGGCGGTCCTGGAAGCGCTTGCCTGGTGTCAAAAAAACAGGATCGGGGAGCTGCATATTTACTATGATTATCAAGGCATAGAAATGTGGGCTCGAGGCAAATGGAAAGCCAAAACCGAACTGACACAAAAATATCAGCAATTCATGGTCCGCCAATCCATGATCCTTCACTTTCACAAGGTCAGTGCACACAGCGGCAACCGCTGGAACGAACATGCCGACCGCCTGGCAAAGCTGGGAGCGGAAAAAAACACCCCGCTTCAGGGATAATCCATGGCCTTTCGCGAAACAGACAAAGCACTGAAAGTACAATCCTCTTACCAGCCCGCCGGTGATCAGCCGGAGGCCATCCGCAGCCTGGTAGAAGGAATACGCCGCGGCGAGCAATATCAGACTCTTTTGGGCATCACAGGCAGCGGTAAAACCTACACGATGGCCAAGGTCATCGAAGCGGTACAAAAACCTACGCTGATCATTTCCCATAACAAAACCCTCGCGGCACAGCTTTATGGGGAATTCAAGTCCTTTTTTCCGGACAATGCCGTCGAATACTTCATTTCCTATTACGATTATTATCAGCCGGAAGCCTATATCGCGACCACCGACACCTACATTGAAAAAGATTCCGACATCAACGACGAGATCGAGAAACTGCGCTTAAAGGCGACCTCTTCACTGCTTGGCCGCAGGGATGTGATCGTGATCGCATCCGTTTCCTGCATCTTCGGACTTGGGTCGCCAGAAGATTACGAGAATCAGATCATTGTTCTGCGCAAGGGCGATACGATCAAGCGCAAGGAGCTGTTCGCAAAGCTTGTTTATATTCATTACACGCGCAACGATATCAGTTTTTCCCGATCGACCTTCCGGGTCCGCGGTGATAGCATCGAGATCTATCCAGCCTATGAGGACCAAAGCATCCGTCTGGAGTTTTGGGGGGATGAGATCGACCGTATTACCGTAACCGAGCCGCTGACGGGAAAAACGTTGAAAGAACTGGAATTTGCTGTCATTTATCCTGCCAGGCACTTTGTCACCGACAGCGAAAAGGTCAAGATCGCGATTAAAAACATTCGCATTGAATTACAGGAACGCCTGAATGAACTTCGGCAAAACGGCAAGCTGTTGGAAGCGCAACGTCTTGAACAGCGGACCCAATACGACATTGAAATGATCCAGGAGATCGGCTATTGTTCCGGAATAGAGAATTACAGCCGGCATTTGACCCTCAGGAAACCCGGGGAACGCCCCTTTACGCTAATGGATTTTTTTCCCGATGATTTTCTGACCATCATCGACGAATCCCATGCGACGATACCGCAGATCCATGCCATGTATAACGGCGACCGTTCCCGCAAACAAATATTGGTCGAATACGGTTTCCGTCTTCCCAGCGCCTTTGACAACCGTCCGCTGAAATTTCCTGAATTCGAGAAGATGCTGAAGCAGGCGATATTTGTTTCCGCAACGCCATCGGAATATGAAATCCGGCAATCGGAAGGCGTTGTTGTGGAACAAATCATCCGTCCCACCGGCTTGCTGGACCCCCGCATTGAACTTCGCCCCACCGAAGGACAGATCGACGATCTGATCCATGAAATCCGGAAGCGGGTTGAAAAGAAAGAGCGCGTTCTTGTGACGACTCTGACCAAACGGGAATCCGAGGATCTTGCTTCCTATCTGAAGAACCTGAACATCCGCGTGCGTTACCTGCATTCCGAGATCGACGCCCTGGAGCGTGTGCTTATTCTGCGCGAACTGCGCACCGGCGCTTTTGACGTCCTGGTCGGCGTGAACCTCCTAAGGGAAGGTCTGGATCTTCCGGAAGTCTCCCTGGTCGCTATTCTGGGAGCGGACAAACAAGGATTCCTGCGTTCTGAACGATCTTTATTCCAGATCGCCGGCCGCGCCTCCCGCAATATCGACGGCACCGTGCTATTTTATGCCGACAGGACCAGCGATGCCATGCAGTCTGTAATCCGGGAAACCCTGCGCAGGCGGGAGCTGCAGATTTTGCACAATAAAAAATACGGGATCGAGCCGAAAACCATTTACAAGACCGAAGCGGAAATTCGCAGCATCACCTCTATCGCGGACATGAAGACGGATTACAAAGTGAGCGGAACTGCTCACAAAAACACTGAAAAACTCAGCAAATTTGAAACTATGAACCTGATCGAGCGTCTGACGATCGAGATGCAGAACGCAGCGGAAAACCTCGAGTTCGAAAAAGCGGCGTTGCTGCGTGATGAGATCCTGGAATTGCGGAAAAATAAATCTTGATATTTTTTACCATTTTATTGCATTTGCACAAAGTTTTTTTTACATTTTTCATTGATATGGATAATAAGAAATACACCTTAAGTTAGGAGTGAATGATGAAAAAATTTTTTATGTCCCTTCTCTGGGTTTTGCTCTTTGCCGCTCTTGGAGCAATGTATTACTACCAGACCACCTTTGACAAACGTTTAGGGAACTCCGATGCCCGCTCAAAGTCCATCGAAGACCGCTATCAGACATATACCGATAAGCAGCATGATTTTGATGTTCTGCTGATCGGACACCGCAAACACATCAATCAGAACAGCCAGAATCTTTCTGATTTGCAGAATGAGCTCAAACAATTTAAAAATCAGCACTCCAACGATTTGTTCCTGATCAATATGCGTATCGATTCCCTCGCAAGCATCGTAAACGCCAATCAAGCCGCGTTGCGCAGCCGTGTTGATGACGTGGATTCCAAAGTCACCAGTCTGCGCCGTACAGTAACCCAGAACAATATTACCGCTACGCAACAGCTGACCACCATTTCCCGTGAAATCGAAAAGATGCAAAGCCAGATCCTGGCTCTGGATTCCACCACCGTTAAGGTCAAACAGCGCCGCTGATAAATCGCGTCATATAGATAAATCGCTCCTGTTAGGAGCGATTTTTTGTTTTACCCGATAAATGGAATACTTTGAATTTGAATCGGCAGAACGGCGCTGTTTTTGATTTTCTTTCGGTTCTCATTGCATTTTTAAGCGCTTCTCTGTATAATATGCAGATTTTTCAACGTTAAGAACAGAGAGGAAATATGTCCGGACACAGCAAATGGGCAAATATTAAGCACCGGAAAGCGGCACAGGATTCCAAACGTGCCAAAGTGTGGACAAAAATACTGAAAGAGATCACTATTTCGGCCCGGCATGGCGGTGGTGATCCCGATGCAAATCCGCGGCTGCGCACAGCGGTCATTGCGGCAAGAACATCCAATATTCCCAATGACACACTGCAGCGCGCAATAAAAAAAGGAACCGGAGAGCTGGAAGGTGTCAATTACGAAGAGATCCTTTATGAAGGATACGGGCCTTACGGAATAGCGCTGATGCTGGAAATCATGACCGACAACCGTCAGCGCACGGTTGCCGAAATACGGCATTTACTTTCCAAGCACGGCGGCAACCTTGGCGAGAGCGGTTCCGTTGCATGGAATTTTACCCGCAAAGGCAATATTGTCATCGATTCGGAGCAGGTCAGTGAGGATGATCTGATCATGAAAGCCCTGGATGCGGGTGCGGTTGATGTAAAGCGCGAAGGCGATTCTTTTTCGGTACTCTGTGAGCCTTCAGATTTCAATGACCTTCATGAAGCCCTGAAAAAGGATTTCAGCATCAGCCACGCGGAGATCGAACAGATCCCCGGCACCACCGTTAAGATCGAAACGGTTGAAGAAGCCACAAAATTCATGAAATTGTACGAAATGCTGGAAGACCATGATGACGTTCAGAAAGTTTGGGACAATTCCGAAATTCCGGAAGCCGTCATGGAACAACTGAACGAATGACTATTCTCGGCATAGATCCCGGCCTGAACACAAGCGGATACGGACTGATCCGCGTGAAAGGACCTTACCTGCAATTTCTGGCCGCGGGAACCATCTCGACTTTCAAAGCGGAAAATTTCTCTGCTAAGCTCGGGATCCTCTACCGCAGCTGCTGCGGGATCCTGGACGATTACCATCCCGATGCCTATGCCATTGAAGAAACCTATTCCAATGTCAATCCGCGCACTTCGCTCAAACTGGGACACGCGCGGGGCGTTCTGATGCTGGCCGCTCACGAACGGAATTGTCCGGTTTACGAGTATCCTGCGGCAATCGTAAAGAAATCTTTGACCGGAAGAGGCGGCGCATCAAAGGAACAGGTCCGCTACATGGTTCTGAAAATGCTGAAAATGCAGGATTTTGAGGGAAAAATGGATGTCAGTGACGCTCTGGCGGTTGCCATTACCCATTATCATCATCTTCGCTATCATCTTCTGAAACAATAAGGAAGTCCCATGATCGCATTTCTCAAAGGAAAAATCGAGCTTAAAAAACCGAATTCGGTCGTTCTGAACATTCAGGATGCCGGACTGGAATGCATTATCAGCCTTTACACCTACGAAAAACTTCCCGCGCCCGGGAACAGCTGTCGTTTGCTTACCTATCTGCATGTGCGTGAAGACATCCTGCAGCTTTACGGTTTTTTTGACGAAAAGGAAAAAGGGGTCTTCCTCAAACTGATCTCACTCTCCGGCATCGGGCCTAAGCAGGCGATCAATATTCTTTCCGGTATCCGTTACGATCTGCTGACGAATCATATCATCAACGGCGACGTGGCGGCGGTCAAACGTGCCCCGGGTGTCGGTGATAAGACCGCCCGGAGGATCATTCTGGAACTTAAGGAAAAGATCAGTGATGAAGAAGTCAGCGCGATCAGCGGTATCGGCGGCGATCCCTTGCTTTCCGCCAATGTTGCCGATGCTCTGCTGGCCCTGGAATCACTGGGCTACAAGCGCAGTACGGTACAGAATACGATCAATAAATTCATTAAAGACGACGAAACGATCAACACCGAAACCATCATCAAGCGTTTTTTGAATCAACAAAACAAATAGTTTATCCCATGCTGAAGACGCTTTTGCTAAAAAACCGTTCCTACCGGCGTTTTTATCCGGAACCCGCACTGAGCGAAGCGGAGTTGAAGGATCTGATCGAGGCCGCCCGCTTCTCCCCTTCCGCCCGCAACGATCAGCCGCTGAAATACCTGATCCTGCATTCCCGCAAAGCCTGTAATGCGATCTTCCCCTTTTTGGCCTGGGCGGGATACCTGTCCCAATGGCCGGGGCCATCGGAATCTGAACGTCCGACCTCTTATATCATTATGCTCCTTGATAAACAGATCAGCGATCAAGCCGATACGGATGCGGGAATTGCCTGTCAGAGCATCTTGCTCAGCGCCGTTGAAAAAGGTTTTGGGGGTTGCATCCTGGGGGCCATCCAACGTGAGGGCATCCGCCGTATTTTCAATATTGACCAAGCTTATGAGATCCGCTATGTTATTGCGCTCGGGAAACCTTCTGAATCGGTTGTGACCGAAACCCACCGCAACGGGAATACGCGCTATTACCGTTCCGAAGATGGTACGCATCATGTTCCAAAACGCAGCCGCGAGGAACTGATCCTGAATATTCTCTGATAATCCTTCAAAATCGCCTCCAAATTCTGAAACATTATTGGTATTTTCATTTTATTTTTGTATAATTATTTGTCATTGATCATAGTTTAAATAAAGGATGTTGCCATGCACAAGAAGCTCTTCATTCCGGGTCCGGTTGATGTCCGGCCTGAAATCCTCGAAGCATTTGCCACCCCCATGATCGGTCACCGCACCAAAGATATTTCCGCTTTGCAGGAACGGATCTCCATGGGACTGCAAAAATTGTTCTTTACGGAAAATACCATGATCCTTTCCACTTCTTCGGGAACGGGATTGATGGAAGGTGCCGTTCGCTCCTTTACGGGCCGGCGCGTGCTGGTCTTTTCTGTCGGCGCCTTTGGAAACCGGTGGGCGCAACTGGCAGAAGGCAACGGCGTTCCCGTTGACAAGGTAGAGGTCACCTGGGGCATGCCAACCCTGCCGGAAGTCGTGGACGAATATCTTGCCACGGGGAAATACGATGTATTTACCGTTACCCACAATGAAACTTCCACCGGCGTTATGAATGATCTCGAGGCCATTTCCGTGGTCCGTAAAAAATACCCGAACGTGTTCTGGCTGGTAGATGCCGTTTCCTCCATGGGCGGGGCAAAGATCGAAGTCGACAAGCTGGGTATCGATGTCTGTATCACTTCTACGCAGAAATGCCTGGGTTTGCCTCCCGGAATGTCCGTTGCCTCCGTAAGCGATAAGGCCATTGAATACGCAAAAGGCGTCAAAAACCGCGGATGCTATTTCGATTACGTGGAACTCTATAAATTCGTCAAAGAGAAGCCGTATCAGTACCCCTCGACACCCAGCATTCCACACATGTACGGCCTTGATAAACAGCTGGATTACATTCTGAATCAGGAAGGACTCGAAAAGCGCTTCAACAGACATGCCGCGATGGCGGAAACGGTCCGTAAATGGGCGGTTCAAAAGGGATTTGAGATTCTTGCTGCCGAAGGTTACCGCTCGAACACCGTCACCACGATCAGAAACACCAAGGGTATTTCGATCGCAGACCTGAATAAAAGTTTGGGCCAGCAGGGATATTCCATTTCCAACGGCTACGGCGCCTTGAAAGAAAAAACCTTCCGGATCGCCCATATGGCGGACCGGCAGCCCGAAGAACTCCAGGCGCTGCTGGATATTCTCAGCAAAGAAATAAAATAATCCTCAGGGAAATCAAAAAGACCCGCGCTTGTTGTCACGGGTCTTTTTTTTATTTGAATCATTGTTTAAAAGCGAATCTTTTCGCCCGTATCGCTATAGGCAAGTCCCTTGACAGCAAATGCGTTCAGCGGCAAACGATAGATCTTCCCGGCATTGACACGCTCCGGGGTCGGACCGTAAAGGATGACATGTTTTGCCGATAATTCCTCCAGAACGGGGATATTATATTTCGCAAAGCCGCGGCTGTTAAGGTAATCGGAATTGACCCAGACCCGCGCATTCGGGCAGTCTTTGATTTTTTCCCAAATCCTTTGCTTTAATTCCGCTTTGCATCTTTCACGGTTATAAAGTAAAAGCGGCTTGTTCGCGGCGCCTATTTCATAATCGGCGATATTTTCAAAAACAGCATCCGCAAGTCGCCGGTACGGTCCCGCCGGAGGCGCGATCAATATCAGACGCGCTCCCCCGAGCCGGGCTATCCGCGCCCGGGCCAACAACATGGCATTCAGTTCTCCTATAAGCACGATCTCATCCGCAGCGTCCAAATCATTCATCGAAGCAATGCGGAACGCGTTCTCAGGAATGTCGGACGGATCGGCAACAAATTCCGTTGTAACACAGGAGAGCCCGTTTTTCGCTGCAAAACCCAGCGCATCATTTAGCATCGCATTTGTCATTTTCGGCGAAAGGTGCAGCAGCGTATCCGCAGGAATATCCTTCAGTTTCAACAGGCTTTCCGCCGTGAATTTCAGATCTTCGCTCTGCCAGGAGAAGCGGCCTTTATAGCAGATATTCAGTTGGTTATAGTTATTATCCTCAACGGGTTTTACCTGAAGGAGCGTCGTACCCGCGCGGTAAATATCCACAAAGCATGCCGCCCCGCATTCCGTGCAGCGGGTACTTTTCACTTCCCAAAACCCGGGATTATTCTTGTAATGTTTTGTCTTGGCCAGCAGAGCTCCGGTGGGACAGACATCGATACATTTTCCGCAGCTGCTGCAGGCAGTTTCATCCAGCCTTCCGCCCAGTTCCGGACCGACCAGGGTGCTGAATCCTCGATAGATATAACCCAGCACTGCAGGTCCCTGGATCTCGGCACAAACCCGAATGCAGCGACCGCAATGAATACATTTGTTCGGATCGCGAAGTATAAAGGGATGGGTATCGTCGATGGGATGTTTATCTACGATCCCGGAAAAATGGTCTTGGTCGGCACCATATTCATCGGCATATTTGCGCAACAAACAGGAAGTGTTTACCATACAGCCGCATTCCAGGCAGCGTTCAGCCTCTTCCCGGGCTTCTTTGGGCCCAAAGGATTGTTCCACTTCCTCAGAACCTTTAATACGGTATCCCGGATCAAGCTCATTTGCCTTCAATCGCACTTTTTTGGGGATATGGCTGAATTCCTCCGTATCGATATCGCGGGTCTTGTCGGCTTTTCGCGAATTAAAGTGCGGCCGGCTCTCCATAATCTTTCCGCGCAGAAAACGGTCTATGGCAATTGCCGCACGTTTCCCGTCGGCAACGGCTTCAATCGCGGTAGCGGGACCGCGGCGAAAATCTCCGCCGGCAAAAACATTGTCGTGCCAGTGCATGGTGGCTTCATCACTGATGGCGGTGTTCTTGGAAGTTAGTCGGTAATCCTCCCCTTTTTCAAGCTTGAGCCAAGTAACATCTACCTCCTGTGAAACCGCAGTGATCAGCGTATCAAATGCCTGCACATAGGTTTCTCCGGTCGCTTCCGGTCGTCTGCGGCCGGAACTGTCGGCTTCACCCAGGCGCATTTTTTCAATGCGCAAATTGTCCATTCGACCATGTTTTCCCAACATTTCAACGGGAGCGGCCAAAAACACGAAACGTACTCCTTCGGCTTCCGCCGCCTCCACTTCATAGGTCTCGGCAGGCATTTCCTTCCGGGTGCGCCGGTATAACACAGTCACATCCGCACCCTGGCGCAAAGCAGTACGGGCACAATCGATAGCCGTATCGCCGCCACCCACGACCGCGACATTTTTCCCGATCGCAGGAGCGGCCCCCGTGGCAACGGCACGCAGATAATCCACGCCGGAAAACAGGGCTCCGGGCAGCTCCCCCTTAATGGTCATGGCGGCACCCAATTGTGCGCCAATGCCGACAAACACCGCATCGTAGTCCCGTTTCAGTTTATGGAGAAACAGATCCTTTCCCAAAGTCTTTCCGTAATGGATCTTCATTCCGTTCCGGCACATGATCTCGATTTCGCGGTCCAGCACTTTCTTTGGCAGGCGATATTCCGGTATTCCGTAACGCAGCCAGCCTCCGGCCTTTTGCGCCGTTTCAAAAACGTCAACTTCATGGCCTGCATTGCTCAGGTAATAGCCACAGCTTAATCCCGCAGGTCCGGCACCGATCAACGCCACACGTTTTCCCGTTTCGGGCTGACGCTGCGGCACGTAACACCAGTCGCCAAGCTCCAGATCCGCAGCACAGCGTTTTAACTGACGAATGGCGACCGGCTCGTCCACCAGGATACGCCGGCATTCTTTTTCACAGAAAGCGGGACAGATCCGGCCGACAGACATTGGGAGCGGCAGATTGCGCTTAATGACCTCCACCGCTTCTTTTTCTTTGCCGTTCGCGATCAATGAGACATAGGTCTGAATATCCACGTGATCCGGACAGGCGATCATGCAAGGTGCGTCGCAATCGGCATAATGGTTGGATAAAAGCAATTCCAGCGCGGTTTTTCGCGCCTTATGCACTTCCGGGGAATCCGTAATGACCGACATTCCCGGCTGCACTCTTGTGCCGCAGGAAGTCACAAAACCTTTGACACCTTCAACCTTGACACTACAGACCCAGCAGGATCCGTATGCATCCAGTCCGGGTTCATGGCAAAGTGTCGGAATAGATATTCCGTGATCGCGGGCAACTTCGAGGATGGTCTGATTTTTTCTGCAAGCGACTTCTTTATTGTTGAGCTTTATCTTTATCATCGTTCGGTTTTACCCATTCTGTTAACTTCGTATAACGGCATTGAATTTGCAGACCCTGTAGCATGCGCCGCAGGAAATACAGACATCCGGATCGATAAGATGCGCCTGTTTGGGCGATCCGCTGATCGCGTTTACCGGGCAGTTTCTTGCACATAACGTGCAGCCTGTACAGGCTTTGGAATCGATGCTGAAATTTACCAATGCCTGACAAGCTCCCGCAGGGCAGCGTTTTTCTTCGATATGCGCCCGGTACTCATCCCGGAAATAGCGCAAGGTGGACAACACGGGATTCGGGGCAGTCTTTCCCAATCCGCACAGGGAGCTTGCAATGATCTGTTCGGCAAGTGCTTCCAGTTTTTGCAGATCTTCCGGAATTCCCTCCCCTTTCCGGATCCGTTCCAGAATTTCCAGCATGCGCTTGGTACCGATACGGCAGAAGGTGCATTTTCCGCAGGACTCATTTTGCGTGAACTGCATAAAATACGCCGCAATGCTCACCATGCAGGTGTCCTTGTTCATGACGACCATACCGCCGGACCCGACCATGGCTCCGATCCCCTGCAGGGAATCAAAATCCAGGGAAAGATCAAAATGCTCTTTTGTCAGGCATGCGCCGGAAGGACCGCCGATCTGAACCGCTTTGAATCCGTCTTCCCAGAGACGACCCTGTTCGTCGCAGACTCCCCCGCCAATATCAAAAATTACCTGCCGCAGCGTAGTATTCATCGGGACTTCGATTAGCCCGGTATTGATCACATGGCCGGTCAGTGCAAAGATCTTGGTTCCGGGAGAATCCGGAGAACCGCCCTTGCGGTATGCATCCGGACCCAGGCGGATAATGAGCGGGACCGTGACCAGGGTTTCCACATTATTGATGACGGTCGGTTTTCCAAACAGTCCCCGCACTGCAGGATAGGGCGGCTTGAGCCGCGGCATTCCGCGTTTGCCTTCAATGGATGCCATCAGTGCCGTTTCCTCGCCGCAGACAAAAGCTCCGGCGCCTTCGACCAGCGTTATTCCAAAGGATTTTCCTTTGCCAAAAGCATTTTTCCCGAGAATTTCCGCTCCCATTGCATCCGCGATGGCCTGACGCATCCGCCGAACGGCAAGCGGATATTCGGCACGCACATAGACATACCCTTCATCAGCAGAAATCGCATAAGCCGCGATCATCATCCCCTCAATCACGGCATGGGGATTCCCTTCAATGATACTGCGGTCCATAAAGGCTCCGGGATCTCCTTCGTCGGCATTGCATATTACATATTTTTTATCACTTTCCTGAAGCCGGGCCAGCTCCCATTTTTTTCCGGTGGGAAAACCGGCGCCGCCCCGTCCCCGAAGTCCGGCATCCCGGATCAGCCGGCAAAGAGATGCGGGCTCCATTTCGGTATAAACCCGCCTTAAGGCCCGATATCCTCCGGATGCAATATAATCTTCAATGGAATTCGGATCTAAATTTCCGGATGCCTCCAGCACCTGGCGCTTCTGGCCGGCGTAAAAACGGATCTCTTCCGTACGGATGCAGCTCTCCTTGCTGATCGGGTCTTTATATAAAAGATCGGGAATGAGCTCCCCTTTTAAAATGGTCTTTTCAACAATTCGACGGGCATCTGCGGGTTTTACATGGACATAGAAGGTACCTGAAGGCCAGACGGTCACCAGCGGTCCCATGGCACAAAGCCCCTGACAACCGCTTTTTTTCAGAAATTTTGCCTGTTCCGGTGTTTTGACTTTTTGGACTTCCGCCAACGATTCGGGGACTTCAAAACCGTGTTCGGCGAGCGCTTTCCGGAAAGCGTTTATCACTTCGGCAGCCCCGCTTGCCAGACAGCCCGTGCCGGTACAGACGGTAATGGTCTGCAGACCATCCGGGACCCGGGAGTTTTGCCTGAATATAATACCTTGCTCGCTCATGTATTTTCCGCAGTAATGTATTTATCGATGATAGAAATGGCTTTATGCGGCGTCAGCTTGCCGTATACCGTATCGTCGATCATCATGACCGGCGCCAGGCTGCAGCAGCCAAGACAAGCCACTTCCTCCAGGGTAAACAGTTCATCGTCGGTCGTAATCGCCTCTCCCGTCAAGCCCAGATGCGTGCGGATGGCAGATGCCAGATTGTCCGCCCCGGAAACGTGACAGGCGGTCCCCTTGCAAACGCGGATCACGTGACGGCCCCTCGTCTCCAGATGGAACATCGAATAAAAGGTGGCAATGCCCCAAAGTTCCGCAGCGGGAATACCGGTCCTTTCCGAAATATAACGCAGAGATTCCCGGCTGATATAGCCTTCGGCTTTCTGCATTTCCTGCAGAACCGGTATGGCGGAACCGGGTTTATCCTTGTATTTGGCCGCAATGGCTTCCAATGCGTTTTTCATAACCCAAATGTAAAAAAGTGCCGGGTTTTTTCAAATGCTTATATCGTGTTTCCCAGGAATATTTGGGAATTTTGTGATCAAGCGCGCATTTTTATTTTCGCTTGTTGCTTATCAGCGGCTTTTTCCATAAAATTCCGCTATGAAGACACTCGAGGATATCCCTTTCTTCCGGATCCTGCAGCAGATCCCTTATGAGAATGTCAGCAAAATACTGCGCCTGAAAATGCAGCCCGAAGAACGGCCACGTGACAGCAGGACCCTTTTATCCGATTTCAGGAATCTGCATTTCGGCGGGACCTGCTTTTCGCTGGTCAATTTACTCATTCGTTCACTGGAGATCGAAGGGATAAGGGCCTATCCCGTTAAAGCGGAAATCCACCGCCGCAGCTTTCCGCATTTTTTTGGCATTGTGGAGCACGAGAACAAACGCTATCTTGTGGATCCGGGTTATCTGATCAATCAACCCGTTGAAATCATCCCCGGCGGTAACAGCCTGCTCCGAAGCGGTGCGATCGACTTCACGATCAAGGCGCTGGAAAACGAAACATATCAGCTGCAAACACAGACCAACGGCACACAGACAACGCGCTATACCTTCAGGATCAATCCCCTGGATCTGACCACTTTTATGCATTACTGGATCCGCTCCTTCGATTACATCAATGCTATTGTGGCTTCACGCTTTGTCGATGAAAAGTTCATTTATATCAACGACGATTACGTCCAGATCCGCAGCAAAGGAAATGTCGAGAAATATAAACAGCGTGAAAAAGCGCATGCATGCCTGAAATTATACTTCGATCTGGACGAAACCATGATCTGCACTGCCGAAGAGCTGCTGAAAGATTATTTAAACAAGAACTCCGAAGCAAGAGGCTGACACCGTCATGAACGGAAAAAAACGCATTCAGCGTACACTCCGAGGAAAAGCGGCCGATAAGGTTCCCTGGGTACCGTTTGCCGGCGTTCATGCCGGGAAATTATGCGGCTACAGTGCCAAAGAGGTCCTGCAGGACGCCGATAAATTATTCGAATCCCTAATCAAGGTACATCAAACCTATTTACCTGACGGAATGCCCGTTATTTTTGACCTGCAGCTGGAAGCGGAGATCCTGGGCTGTGAACTGATGTGGGCGGAAGACAGCCCGCCTTCGGTGGTAACGCACCCCCTGGAAAACGATCTCCGCATTCCCGATACAATGCCCACGGATAAGGACGGCCGCATTCCCCTGGTCCTGGATGTGATGCGGCGCATGAAAGACAGCGTGGGAAAGCATACGGCACTTTACGGACTGATATGCGGACCGCTGACCCTGGCAACGCATCTGCGCGGTTCCGAATTGTTTATGGATGCATATACCGACGAAGAAAAGGTCAAGGAGCTAATCCTATATTGCTGCAAGGTCGCAAAATGCATGGCGGACATGTATATCCGCGCCGGCATGGATGTGATCGCGGTTGTGGATCCGGTGATCTCCCAGATATCGCCGGAGATGTTCTACCGATTTTTGTACCATCCTCTGAGCGATCTTTTTTCTTCGATCAAAGAACAGAAAATCGTTACATCCCTTTTCGTCTGCGGAGATGCCAGCCGCAACCTGGAACCGATGTGCAATACCTTTCCGGACATTCTTTCCATTGATGAGAATATTGACATGAAAACCGCCAAGATCCTGAGCGATTCCCATGGCATCGTCATCGCCGGCAATATTCCGCTGACAACGGTAATGCTCCTGGGAACTCAGCTGGACAATGTACGCTTTATAACGGACTTCCTTGCGGAAATGGATACAAAGAACCTGATCATTTCGCCGGGCTGCGATATGCCCTACGACACGCCCCCCGAGAACGTCGTTGGGATCATGGATGCCATCCGCAATCCGGAATCCGCAAGAAAAATGCTGGAGAACTACAAAGCGCCCGCATCCGATACGGATGTTCCGCTGCCAGATTACGCAAATCTTGACAAACCGCTGATCGAGGTCTTTACCGTCGACTCCGCCGCCTGTGCCGCCTGCGCTTACCTGAAAGATGCAGCCATGCGCCTCCTGCCGGTCTTCGGGAACGCTATCGAGATCCGCGAATACAAGATCACGGAGATCGAGAACGTTGCACGTGTAAAAAAAATGGGCGTACGGAATCTTCCTTCGATCTATGTCAACGGGTCGCTCTATGCTTCCTCTCTGATCCCCAGGCATGATGAATTTATAAAAGATATCCGGCAGCTTCTCGAAACAAAACAGGCATAAATATGGATCTTTACCTGGTCTCGGGTTTTCTGGGAAGCGGAAAAACCACCCTGATCATCCGTTTAAGTAAACTTTTAATGGAAAAAGGCAAAAAGATCGCCGTGGTCACCAACGATCAGGGCAAATACCTCGTAGATACCGCTTTTGTCAATGCCGAGAACATTCCGGCCGTGGATGTGCAGTCAGGCTGTTACTGTTCGCACTATCCTGACCTGTTGCGCCAGCTGGAACATCTGCAGAAAAAGATCGGGCCGGATATCGTTTTCGCCGAAGCTATCGGTTCCTCTGCAAACCTTAGCGGAACGGTCGGGGAAGCGCTGTTGCAGACAAGCGAATTCCGGGCGAAGGCGCTGATCACGCTGGCCGATGCCCGGATCCTATTACGGCGGGTCAAGGAAGAGACACTGCCCTTCAGCGAGGGCGTCAAAGCCGTTTACGAAAGTCAGATAAACGAATCTGACTACTTAATTATCAATAAAATAGATCTTTTAGATAAAGCGGATCTGGCCTTGCTTCGGCAGGAACTTCCCGGACATTTTTCAATCTCAGCACAGCAGTATATGTCGGCTTTTTGTCGGGAAGATCTGCGCGAACTTTACGCACAGCTTTCCCGTATCCGCGGCTCCGCCCTGCGCAAAGCGGTCCCGGATCCCTTGCTGCAATCGGAAGCTTTCCGGAACCTGAAATGGTATGAACGGCAGTTCGAACTCGAAGATCAAAACGATGTACACGATGTCCTTCTTGCACGTCTGAAGGATACGCTGCACAGCTTTGAAAAACAGGCGCTCCGCATCATCCGTTTTAAATGCCTGATCCGGACCTGCGAACAGGAGCTTTTTTCCTGCGACATTTCGCCTTCAGACAACTATTCCTGGAGATCTGCCCTAAGAGACCTGCACAGTACCAAGGCATCCGTTCTGATCAATGCCCGCCTTTTACGAGAAACATCTGCAAAATAGGCACAGGATTTGCCTTGGATAATTTCTCCGAAAATGCTAAGATTGGTCATGGATCAACGCCGAACTTTCCTGAATATTCCCTATGAGGAACATATCGTTCCCTTCCCCAACACCGCTGCCGTCATCCTGCAGCACGCACGTGAATTCCCCGGGAAAATTGCATTCCGCTTTATTGACAGTTCCTGTACGTACGGGGATATACTGGATCTTTGTCTCAGGTTCAGGATCAGAGACCGCAAACGGCCGCTGCTGAGCTTTCGCGATCCCGAAAAAAGCCTGATGCCCCTGCTGGCGCTGCTTTACCACGGTATTCCGTTTCATCTGGATTTCACGGCCGAAAGCGATCGCATCTCTTATGAATACCTTCCGGAAAATATGCAGGCAAACAAACAGGATATTCCTTTTATCCGGCTGGACGACAATGCTCTGATCCTGAAGGCCAAATACCGCTTTTCACAATACAATCTTCTGGTCGCTGCTCAGGCGGTGGGACGCGCCTTCCGGCTTTTTCGTCCCGGCGACGCCTGCTCTGCCTTGCCGGTCGAATCCATGAGCGATCTGCTTTTTGCCGTCCTGGCTCCGTTGTATTTTGCGAAAACCATTCGTTTTGATATGGCAAATCCTGCGGAAGAAGTTTTGAACGCAAGGGTACAGTATGCCTGGTGCAAAGAAGGATTTCCCGAAATTCTGCCGGAGGCAAAAAAACTCCTGCGTGATGCCGCCATGCTATTTACGGCGTCACAACAAAAAGTGCTTCATCCGTCCGCCTATTACCTTTCCGGGGCCGACGATGCCGCAGCGGGACTGGCAATTATCCGGGACGTATCCGGAGCTATCGTTCCTTTTCCGGGCTGTGATATCGTCAGGAATGCCGAAGGCAAGCTGCAGATCAACGGTCATGCGCTCGCACAATCCTCTTAACGGATCTGAAGGGATCGGTTTATAGTCTGTCTTTAAATTTTCTTAACCGCGTTTTGATTTCTTCGTCATTGAGGGACGTGAGCCTGTCCGTTGAAAAGGATTCAACTAAAAACGAGGCCAGTACCGTTCCGTAGATCATGGCTTCATGATAATCGTAAAAATCCGGGATTGGCTTGTTCAGGCTGTCCAGATATCCCATAAATCCTCCCGCGAAAGTGTCCCCTGCCCCCGTGGGATCCACCAGGGCTTTCTCGGGACAAATGGGATAAACCGCATGGTTTTTCTTATGAAAGAGCTCGGCTCCGTACTTGCCTTTTTTTACGATCACGGTGTGCGGACCCAGCGACTGAATGTGTAAGACGGCATCCGCAAGGTATTGCTCTTCGGTCAGCTGAATGATTTCCTCGTCATTGATAATGATGATATCGGAGCGTTTTACGGCCTCGATCAGGGTCGCTTTTGCCGTTTTGATCCAGAGATTCATGCTGTCGAGCCCTACCAGGGGTTTGTTTTCCATCTGATCCAGGACCCGCAGCTGCAGAGCGGGATGAATATTCGCAAGAAACAGCATCCTGCAGCTACGGTATTCCCTCGGAAGCGTCGGTGAAAAATGTTCAAAGACGTTCAGATCGGTGTACAGGGTCTCGCGTTCTTTCATATTGATACGGTAGATCCCGCCCCAGCGAAAGGTTTTCCCTTCACGGATCTCCAGCCCCTGCAGATCGATATGCATTTTTTCAAAATCCGCGATCGCGGACGCGGGAAAGTCTTTTCCGGCCACACCCACAATGCCGACACGGGTTTTTCTTGCGGCAGCCAGACTAAAGAAGGTGGCGGAACCGCCGACCGCGTTATCCGATCTGCCTCTGGGCGTGATCACAGTATCGAGCGCAATGGAGCCAACAACAACAAGAGCCATATTTCTTCCTACTTCATCAAGGTGCATTTACGGATTTCCGATGCATCCGGGGTCTGTATGCGATAAAAATACACACCGGAAGCCAATTCGCGGGGTGTCCATACAATACGGTGGTATCCAGCCTCCCAGCACCCGCTGATCGTTTGCCCGGCCTTTTTCCCCTGCAGATCGAAGAAATCGATCCTGACCTCGCCGGCTTCCGGCAAGGCGAAAGCGATCGTTGTCGAGGGATTAAAGGGATTCGGATAATTCTGGTGGACTTTAAAGGTCTCGGGGATACCGGCTTCGTTGATTTTTGAAACGAATTTTTCTTCAACAAGAACGAATCTGACGGCATCTGCCCTTAGTACACTGTTGGTGTTTGTATTACCTCCGTTATCCTGTATCCTTAATGAGAGCTTAACATTTTTTGGAAGATCATATTCACCGATCGATACCCAGTTCCCACTGTTTACGTTCTGATCCACCCGGACGGTGTCTTTAGGAATCCCGTCTATCATGATGATGTAATCTACATGATTATGAGCGTTCACAGTAAAGGGAAGAAAAAATTGGATATCATAGCTGCCACTAAATATCACTTCCATATCAAAATCGGCATGATTGCCCTTACCGTTAATGTTTACCCAGCGGCTTGAACCGTTCCAGCCGGATGCGCTGGAAAAATTCCAGGTCCCGCCATGTTCTGAATAAGCGGTTTCATCATCATTGTCGACGATCGTGAAATACATGCTTGCATTTGCAAAAATAGGAACAAGTTTGTACGGGTTCCGCGGGTCATCCGTTTCAATGGTGAGCACATCATTGTATTCACAGAAATTGTCGGAATAAAATTTGATCGGAACGTCAACAACTTCCATGGGACCCATTTTGAACGGAGCATCGATACCAAGTTCTAATTTCGATCCGAAAACCGAGAAATTGCTCACGGTCAGCTCCTCTTTCCCCTGATTGGATATTGACAGGTATCTTACGGCCGTATCGGCTATACTGACCTTACCGAAAGCCAGCATATCCTGTCCGACAATAAAATGCTTATCGACAATCAGCGGTGTGATCCGGACAACATCTATACCCATATCCAGCGTTGAATCGAGATTCTCGAATGTAATCGTATTCCCCGTTCCCGTTTTTAAGTCAAAGAATCCTACATGTTGCCATTTATCTCTTCCAAACAATGTTTGATCGATAAGAATCGTATCGATAATACTGCCGTTATTTACCAGTATCCTGACGGAATCCGTCGTGCTTCCCGGACCATGAAATAAAATGCGGTAAGAAAGGTTATCTTCAATCAATGGCGTAAGGGTGAGGGAACCGAGTCCGGTAAGCACCCTGGCTTTCAAATCCCACAATTCGGTTGTTCCGCTGTAGTCCTGCCAGTTACCGGGACCCTCGGCAAACGCGGCGTCCTGATCATCGATAAAAATGTCATCAGGGAGGTAGTGCAAATGGACTTTGGACTGATTACCCACGCTGTCGCAAACGGCGACGGCGACTTTTGCCAACTCGTATGCAGGAATGCCCTTGATCGTTTCCCATCGGTTCTCGCCGGTGATGGCGCAATCCAGCCGTTCGTATTCTTCATATCTGTTCTTGATCGTGATAAAAGGTTCATTGACCTGGAAGACCGGACCGTCGGTCACAATTTCATAGCGAATCTCATCGCTGTCAATAATCTCATTGACCGTCAGAACAGGCGCAACCGTATCTTCCGGATTGATCCACAGGCGCATGGCTTCGACATCTTTGACATACATAAACTCGACACCGTATTGTTTGGATAAAGTATCTGCAATTTCATGGACATATTCCATCCCGGGTAGAAAGTCGTCCTGTGGCAAATGGGACCAGAAACAGGCCATCTGGTTATTGCCATTTGCAGCTTCCTGGAACATCGTTTCCAACGTTGTTTTGACCCTGTTATTTATACCAAACATCACGGAACGCAGACGCCATTGCTTCAGTTCCCCTTCGATCTGGTAATTATCTGCATTGGGATGATAGGGTACAAAGGCTGTTGGAGATTCCGACCAGTCGATAATATTGTTCGTCGGTTCATTGGAATCGCCACCTTTTGAGGGATAAGCGTTGGACATATCAAAGGGAATGAATCTTTCTTGATAAGCCTGCCAATAATTATCCATGTAATGCCAACCGCTTCGGAAGGAAACGGGAAACACGTCATCTTCGATCAGGAATTTACTTAAACATTCTTCATAATCATCCTGATTTAGCCTGAAATCTAATCCTTGATTGTAATAATAGACATCGTCATCGTTGGTGTCCGACCAGTAATAATTATGATAATGCAGGGTCAATTGATCGTCGTATCGGTCTATGGCCTCCTGATGGTATTTTTTCATCAGATATAAGGTAATATTGTTGCGGATGGGTATATTGCAGTTCTTTGAAAGATGAAAGACGTTCCCGGCCATCATCCACCAGGTCATTTTCATAGGCCGGCCGAAACTGTCTTTCATGGGCGTTCTGAACGTGCTGTCCATTACGCCGTATCCATAACGATCCGGATCGGTGAATAGTCCGCACTTAAAATTGCGCCCGTCATACATGGATAAGCTTAATCCTTCCCAGATAGAGGTATCGGAACCGAGAACAAGATAAACCTTTCCCTTAACGGCAAACAGCGGTGAAAGGAATAACAGTATTATCAGGAGCAGTGGGATCTTCTTCATCAAACGCATGGATCTCTCACTTAATTTTTTCCTCATTTATTCTTTAGTTTCGGGATATCCCAGGGCAGTACCACCGCATTGGGTTTGTTGTATTCATCACGGACACGCATCACGGCCAGTCCCGCGTAACGTGTATTCTCTTTTTTAGACTCCAGCCAGTTGTCAAAAGCAGTTTCAAAAGTTGTGTTAATGCTGTTGGAGGCTTCGCGGAAATACAATTCGCCGTCCTTTTCGTAAAGCATCAGCATATGTGCCGAAAAAATATCGTCGCGGTTTGCAAAAAGCATAGCAACGATATCGCCGTTCCGGAAATTTGCCTTGACCTTGTCAAGGTCCCGCATGGGAATATACTCCACGGTGATCATACGGTCGAGCTTGACATAGCGCAGGTCACGAATTCCTTTTCGGGTGAAGAAATTCTCGTGCGAGATGGTCCTTGTAATGCTGCGGGTATAATCACCGCCGACTTTGCGTGCCACGTCTTCCAGCAGCCAGCGGTTTTCCGGCAGCCAGTCGGCCATGGTGTAGTGGTTCCGGGTCCGCATGCCAATGATCCCGTCCTTATAGCGGATCTGCTGGAGATTGTTGAAAAAATTATCCCAGGAATCAGAAATGGACAGGGCCAGCACATGCTCGGTATAGACCATGCAGTTGGTGCTGTCAAAATTGACCAGCGGGTATTTTTCCAGGAGGGCATAGGGCCCGTCGCCGGTAGCATTCCAACTGTAGGGCGTTCCAAGGAACATTTCCGAATACAGCCGCATACGGTCGCTGATGCTGTAATTCATTTTTGCGTTCACCATCAGGACAGAATCAATCTGTGCATGGCTCATTTTCCCGATAGGGGCTGCAGGGCTTTTTTCACGGGGCGAGCAGGAAATCAGCAACAGAAGCGCACTTATAAGAACAAGGGTCTTTTTCATTCTCTTCTCTCTATTCGTAAGGTTTAAAGATTTATTTCCACTTCAACCGTATCCAGGATGCCCTTTATGGGAACGCTGGGTTTGCGTACAACTACCGAAATACTTTCAATACCCGCGTATTTGGATTTGATCTCCCGCGCAATCATTCCTGCAATCGACTCGATCAGGTGCTTTTTGTCGCTGGTTACAATTTTATTGATATCCTGATAGATTGCTTCGTAATTGATGGTATCTTCAAGTTTATCGCTTTGGGAAGCTTTCTTCAGATCACAGCCGATCTTCAGGTCCACTTCAAAACGCGCGCCCAGGATCTTTTCACTCTCTTCGACTCCGTGATAAGCATAGAACACCATGTTTTTCAGTCGGATATAATCCATAATTTCCTCTTACTGTGTCCATTTGAGTTTGTTGCGCACAACGGAAAAAAAGCTGCTGTTCAGAGAACGCACCAGCTTAACGCTGTAAGGCGACTTTTTTACATTGACGGCAGTATCCGCTTTAACCGGAATATCCTGCTGGCCGTCAATGCTTAAAACGCAGCCGTCACTGAGTTCCCGGAAGCGGATGTTGATACAGCAATCCCCGGAAATAACCGTCGGGCGGTTCGAAAGCATATGCGGACAGATCGGATTGATGACCATAGCATTGATACCCGGACTCAGGATAGGGCCGCCAGCTGACATGGAGTATGCCGTGGAACCGGTCGGCGAAGCGACAATAAGCCCGTCGCTGCGGAAAGTATTCATATATACCTCATCAACATAGACTTCGGTGGTCAGCAATCTTGATGACGGCGATCGCAGCGCAACAACGTCATTTACGGCATAAAAGCGTTCATCTTCCGGAAGCACCTGTGCTTCGAGCACCATACGTTCATCGATGCGATACTTTCCGGAGAGGATCTCTTTTAATTCGGCATCGTAGGTTTGTCCGGACAATTCGGCCAAAAAGCCCAGGCGTCCGAAACGGATGCCCAGCATGGGTATCTGCCGTTTTCCCATCAGCCTTGCCGCACGCAGGATCGTGCCGTCGCCGCCAAGAATGATCAGCATATCCGCTTCCTGCATCATTGTCAGCAGATCTATGCCATGCGGATAGCCGGCTATAACTGCAAATTCGGATTCTACGCAAAAATCAACCCGGTTTACGCGAAGCCAGTCTAAAAAATGGTGAAAAAACTGACCGATCTCTTCCGAATACGCCTTGTTGGCAATGATCCCGATCTTCATAAGGATTCCTTTTTATTGATCAGCACATCCAGTTTTTGCAGGACATCCGCAGCGTTTTCCGCCGGGATACTACCCGGAATATTCCAGGAATTAAGTTGGATAAGCGGCTTTTGATAGTGCAATGCATAAGCAATTTCCGATAAGGTGCCGTAATGGCCACCGATTGCCACTGCAGCATTGCACGCCGCCGCCAGAATGGCATTCCGTGCAAAACCGATGCCGGTTGGAATGGTTATATCCACCCAGGGATTAGCATCCGAATCATCTTCACCCGGGAGAATACCGATCACCGTACCCCCTGCTTCCCTGCAAGCGCGGCTGACAGCTTCCATAATTCCTCCGCGTCCGCCGCAGAGCAGTACCCAACCGCGTTCGGCGATCCCTCTGCCAACCAAATCCGCTTCATGACAGAGCGACTCCGCGGCTTTGCGCCCGCCGAATATTGCAATTTTTACCTTTTTATTACTCAAATTCACCACTCTGGAAATTAATGAATTTTCTCTCATAAGCAAAGGGGAATCCCTGCATCAGAATAAAGGAACCTTACCCCGGAAAAGCTGTTCTCCGTATTTCAGGCGATAAAGATAGAGTCCGCAAGGAAGTCCCGGTGATTGCCAGCTGATCCGGTAATGACCGGGATCCAGTTCCTTGTTCAGCAACAGCCCGATACGCTCACCGCGCATAGTGAAGATTTCCAGACTCAGCTGTGTGGGTTCGGGTACTTCCAGATCCATGCGAAACAGCGGAACGCTGTACTCGGGGTAGACCGGTTCAAAACGGAAAACCGGTGTCGCATCCGCATCATAGGGACGATACTCAATTTGCGTATCGGAGGGATAAGCGACTTTAAGATTATCCCAGAACAGCGTGCCCTGAGCTTGCCCTCCGGGGATATGAAAACAGAGTTTTCTGAGCTTCAGTGGAAATGCGGCATCGAGGCTGGAGATATCCAGAAAAACATTCCGATAATCGGTAAAATTTAAAATACAGTCGCTCCCGAGTTCCCGTTGTTTGCCGTTGGCATCCTCCAGCACCGCCGAAATCCGGTAATCACGTCCGTCTCCCCGGAATTCCAGCAAGAGCATCTCCGGTATCCCCGGCAAAGGAATGGTCTTCTTGGCCTCAATGCAGCCGCCATTCAGGGAACTGTAATCGATGCGTACAGCCTTGTCCGTATCCCTGCGGCTGACAAGATTCATTCGCGCAGACAATCCTTCACGGGATTCATCAATCAGATCCCATCCGTCCAGGCTTTTGACCGGATCAAGAACAAACTCCCCTTCCCGGGCAAATACCTTGACCTCTGCCGTTGCGCTCACGTCCCCATATTCAGCTAAAATTCGACTGCTTCCTTTCTTTTTCCCCAGAAAGCGCCCTGAATTGTCTATACTGCCGATGGAGCTGTCTGCCAGACTGAATCTTAGAACACGATTTGGCAATAGAAGGGTATCTCCTTCTTCCGATACTCCGTGAACAGTAAAGTCCACCGCTTGCCGGGTATCGCTGATCACGGATCCCGGTGTAAGGAATAGCGGGCCGAAACCGCGGACGCGCACAAACATCGAATCCGGGCGCAGCGAATCAGCCATGACGGCATAGACATAACCTTGTCCCGCTTTCCCGTTTGCAGTGAAATATAATTTTCCATTAATAACGCTGACAGATCCCAGTTCCGGATCACAATAAATATCGATACTTGCACTGTCGGGGATCTCCCGGTAATGGTAATGTGCATCCCAGGCGGATACCGAAAAAGGCGCCGATTCGCCCAGGTAGAGAGCAAGAGAATCCCGTTCGATCTGGAGCAGCGCCATGTTTCCTTCCGGTGCCGAGCTGTAAATGGCGCAGCTGTTGCGCACGGCACGTTCCCGGCCGTCCGACGGCAGATTTGCGATAGCATCCGCCGTCAGAAAAACGCTGGATCCGCCGCCGTCAAAATTCATACCGCGCCAGGCGCCCAGCTGAATAAGAATATCCGCCAGATCGGGAAGATCAATGCCAATGCTGTGGCTTTGCCGGCCATCCACGACCACAAGATACATTCGGGTCGTGTCGCGGTTAAACGCTACGGCAGTCCTTGGATGACGATCAATGGCAAAACGGTTTGTTCCGTTTTCATTGGCAAAGCCTTCCAGCGCATAATTTTGCCCTTCACGGACAATGGTCGGGTACCCTCCGATCACATGCCGGATGCGCTGCAACTGCGGCAAAGGATCAAAGCTGACGCTGGAATCACTGAGGTCCTCAAACTGCAGCATTGACAGCTCAAGTTTAACCAGACGCCCTTTCTGATAATGTTCGGCAAGGATGTTCCCCAGGCCTTCGCCGGCCGTCAGGAAGGCTTTGCCGGGTGCCGGCATCAGTATTGCGCTGTCAAGCGCAAGGCTGTCCATCATACCGTAAACGGGAGCATTTAGCGCCCATTCGCTCAGCGGAACAAAGCGCACGGCGCTCATTCCGGGCAACAATGAAAATGCGCCCCCATGGCTGTTGATAAGGCCAAGCGAGAACGCAGCGGGATTCTCGTTGACCTGGGATATATGCAATGCGGTATCGGAAAATACCGCGGTACCTTCAAACACATTACAGCTGATATTGAGCTTGTTCTCACTGTTGATGCTGAGAGCGGGCCAGTACGCCCGCGGATCGGAAGAATAGTTTTCCAGCCGGATGATCTCTCCGTCCATAACATTTGCGTTGACCGTTTTTCCGTCCGCGTAAAAAAAGTCCCCATTGACCGCGGCCGCCAGACGGTAATTTTCCTTTTCCCTTGCCCGTGTCGCCTGTGAGGGCGGCTGCAAAGTGCCGCCGTCCGCATTTACAATATGGATATAGGGATTTGTCAGGTCCGCTTCAAGGACATGAATAAGCCAGGGACGGGAAGGAGCTTCCAGGGTTTTCTGAACAAGGCCGGGACCGACCTTCCGGATACGGGTCGTCAAAATCTCCGGCAAGTCGGCAAACAGAATCCCCGTGCCTGCAATTACGGCTGTCAAAAGAGGAAAAAAGCGTTTCATTCAGGCCTCAAAACTTTAACTCTCACTCAACGGATAAAGATAGAAAGGAACGCGAATATTTCCAAACAGTATGAGCAAGAAAGAACACCCGGAAATAAAGGGCGTTTGCAGTGAATTTAATGATCGAAAGATAATTCCCGTTTATCGGATCCGGAGAACATGTTTTTCAGCACCTGTTTGCCTTGTGCAAAAAAATCCAGCACTTCCGACGTTTGATAGTCCGGGTATGTCCAGGGCAGCGCTTCAAAACGCTTTCCACGGGCGATCAATGTCGTTTCGGCGTAAATACCTTCCGCCAGATAATTGCGGTGAGAATACGCTTTGGTGCTCAGCAGCCCGAACTGATACAGGGTAAGAAAGCCCGGATCGCAATTGATCCTGCGTTTGTCGTCCCTGATATAACGGAGTTCGAGCGATTGCGATTCGAGTTTGTGGCGGTATAAATTTTCAAGACTGATCGCTTGTGCAAAGAAATAATACTTTTTCCAGAGCTCCTCCCCCATCTCATTCCGATAATAGTCTGTAAAGGCGTCAAAACGAAAAGGGCCGTATTCCAGCAGAATTTTTCCGTAACGTTTCACAAAATAATTCTCAAGGGAAGGCAGCAAATCCTTGTCGTTTAAGGTCAGTGCCTGGAATAACAATCCACTTGGAGCGGTGCGTATATTTCCCATTTTATTTCGATGCAGCCGTATTTTCTGTTTTACGTTTATTTTTAAGTGTTTCCGGCAGCAGCACTGCCAGCAAAAGTGAAAACAGCGCAAATATTGCAAAGATCAGGTACAGTTCCCGGTAACGCGCAAATTCGTGGGTTTGGTATTCCTGACGATCGCCGTGCAGAATGTGTTCGTAAATGCTGAGGATGGGTTCCCGTACCGCGCCCAGCCGGTAATAGCGGCCATTCCCGGAAGCTGCGATCTGACGCAAGGTATTTTCCTGAAGTACCGTCGTGATAACACGCCCTTCACTGTCGCGCTTATAATCGACAAGTTTAGCTGCATTGTCATAAACGGGGATCGGGCTGCCTTTGAGAGTACCGACTCCCAGGCTGTAGATAAGGACCTTTTCCTCCGCCGCACGTTGAAGCGCCGCATCGATGTCCTGTTCATGGTCCTCGCCGTCGCTGATAAGGATGATCGCTTTATACTGTTGGTTTTCATCGGGAAAGGCGTCTATTGCCGTATAAATGGCGTCGGCAAAGGCGGTGCCCTGAACCGGAAGCAGCTGCGTATCCATCATTTCCAGCATCATGGTGGCTGTCCTGTAATCGGAAGTAATGGGACACTGCAAAAAGGAGACTCCTGCAAATGCCACCAGTCCGATCCGGTCCCCTTTCAGATTATTGATCAAACGTAAAACCTCATATTTTGAGCGCTCTAAACGTGAAGGGGAAATATCTTCTGCCGTCATACTGGCCGAAAGGTCCAGCGCTACGATCACATCCATGCCTTCCTGTTTCAGCTCCTTAAGTCCGGAACCGATGCGAAGCCCGGCGGCGGAAAGGATCATCATTGCGAGGGAGAAAAGCAGAAGTCCATGTTTCAGGGCCAGCAGAGACCGGCGCGCAGGATCGTAAAGCCGTCCCAGCATAGCGGGATGGATGTGGATTTCCATTTTTTTGCGGCGCTGCTTTGCCTTTAGGAATGCAGCAATAAGCAGCAAGGGTAGCAGGATCAGGAGCCCTAAAATTCCGGGTTGTGCGAAACTCAGCATCCGGACCTCCTCCAAAGAATATATTTCAGCACATAGGCCAGCAGGGCAAGCAACAGCGCCGTCAGCAAATAGGAAAAATAACGTTCATCCCAATCCATATACTGCCGAATATTAATTTCCGTTTTTTCCAGAGCGGCGATCTCATCCCAAATCTCTTTCAATTTTTCTTCGGAATCCGCACGGTAGAAGCGTCCGTCAGTTTCCTCGGCAATGGTACGCAAAAGCCGGTCGTTCAGCGGCGGGATACGCTGGGGAAAAAGAAAACCGGTACTGACCACTTCTCCGCTGCCGGCCATTCCGATCGTGTAGATGCGAATACCGTAATCTTTGGCAAAGGAAGCTGCGGTCATGGGATCGATATCACCGGCATTGTTCTCACCATCGGTCAGAAGGATGATCACTTTGCTCTTTGCTTCGGTGTCGCGCAGACGGTTTATGCAATTTACAATGGCCAGACCGATGGCAGTCCCGTCGAGAGACTGCGGTACGATCTCCATTTTTCCGATAAGCTCGCTGACAATATCGTAATCGGTAGTCAGTGGACACTGCAGAAAGGATTCCCCGGCAAAGACCACCAGTCCTGCACGATCGTGCCGGAGGTTTTCCACAAAATCGCGGGCAACCTGTTTGGAAGCTTCCAGCCGGTTGGGCTGAAAATCATTGAGCTGCATGGATCCGGAAATGTCCAGCGCCAGCATGATGTCGATCCCGCTTTGCCGCAGGTCTTTACTGACATTACCGATCTGCGGTCTTGCCACGGCGATCAGCAGCAAGAGCAGGGAAAGGAACAGCAGAATTTGCGGGATCAGGATCTTGTAATAGAAAGGGCGTTCCAGTTTTTCAAGCGGGGCAATTGATCCCATCCGCAGCGCACGTTGCCGTTTATTCCGGTAAAAAAAAGCGGCTGCTACCGCAACGCCAACAGGTATGATCAGAAATAATACATAAGGATATGCAAAACGGAACATTGGGAACTAATTTTTCTTCGTTTGTTTCTCAATCACATCGCTCATAAACCACAACAGGACATCGGCGATCTCCCTGTGTATCTCGTCCTGGGTACGCTTTCCTTCTCGCAGAAGTTCCAGAGAATGGTCCGTTTGGGGGACCAGCATCAGCCTTGCATAGGGATTCAGCGCTCCGCTCAGCAGTTCGAGTTTCCCGCGATCACAGAAAGGGTCTTCGGTCCCACTTACAAAAATCATCGGTTTTTTCAGTAAAAACAATGCCTTCCGCGAAAAGGGAATACGAAGCCGGGGGCTATGCAGGGGCCAGGTAAGGAAGACATAGCCGTTGACATATTCGGGTGCGATCCGGGCAGAAATGACGGCACTGAGGGATTTTCCGCCGATAAAACAGAATTTTGAAGCGGACAACTCGCTTTTAACATCCTCCAGGACCATCTCGTAGACGGCATTGCAGCGGCATTTACTGATCCCGACATAAGGATTTTCGACAAAGGGAAAATTAAAACGCACGAGGTTCACATTTTCTTTCGGCAGCAATTCCGCAAGCGCTTTCAGCAGCGGCTGATTCATATCGTTATAACGGCCGTGTCCGAGGACCAGGGTTACATCGGAGGGCAGATCCGGCAAATTATAACTGATCAGGGTTTCCGCTTTTTTGAAAGGATAAATAATATTGCGGATCTCTCTCATTGAAAATCTCCGGGATCATTTGTCATCAAAAGAACCGTTTTCAAACGAGTTCAGGTGTTCCAGATACTCGGGTCCGACCAGCACTTCCCGTGCTTTTGAGCCCATCGAAGGTCCCACAATGCCGGCGGCTTCCAGTTCGTCGATCAGTCTTCCGGCGCGGCTGTATCCGACCTTCAGGCGGCGCTGCAGCAAGGATGCCGAACCCTGCTGGTGGGTAATGACCAATTTTAACGCTTCGTTAAAAAGCGGGTCCTGATCCCCGTTGATGTAGTCATCTCCTCCGTCCATTTCTTCTTCCGGTTCCACGGCGGTCGGAAGAATGAAATCATCTCCGGATTGTGGCTGCCTGGAAATGTGACCAAGCACGCTTTCGATCTCTTCCAGGGAAATAAAGGCATTATGCAGACGGATGGGTTCCGAACGACCGCGCGGCAGGAACAGCATATCTCCGCGTCCCAGCAGTTGCTCGGCTCCGTTAACATCAAGAATAGTGCGACTGTCGGTTTTGGATGCCACGGCAAAAGCGATACGTGCCGGGAAATTGGCGCGGATCACGCCGGTAATTACATCCACGGAAGGACGCTGGGTTGCCACGACCAGGTGCAGGCCGACAGCCCTGGATTTTTGGGCAAGACGTTGAAAAGGCAATTCAATTTCGGCTTTGTTCAGCGTGCTGTTCATCAAGTCGGCAAGCTCATCAATGACAATAACGATATAAGGCATGACCGGCATGCCGGATTTTTTCATTTTTTCGTTGTATTCTTCAATATTCCGGACATTCATCCCCAGCATTTTCACATAGCGGGATTCCATCTCGATCACCGCTGAACGCAGAGCATAAATGGCGTTCTGCGCATTGGTGATCACGTATTCATCAAAATCTTCGGAGGTGATCAGATGATAGGGCTCCAGCGCCCGGTAAATCGAAAGCTCGATCATCTTCGGGTCAATGAGAATGAATTTGACTTCGTCCGGATTTGCACGGTAGAGTATGGACATGATGATGGTATTGATACAGACGGATTTTCCGGATCCCGTTGTTCCCGCCACCAGAAGATGCGGCATTTTTGCCAGATCAAAGGTAAAGGGATGCCCCTCGGTTGTCTTTCCCACGGCAATGGTCAGCAGGCTTCTGGCCGAACGAAAATCGGACGAATTCACGATGGAATGATAATAGATCAGATCGGGGTCGCGATTGGGTATTTCCACGCCGACCACGGTTTTTCCGGGAATGGGTGCAATAATACGGACGTGTTTTGCAGCCATGATGCGTGCAATATCGTTTTCAAGATTTTCAATGCGGTTGATGCGTACGCCGGAGCCAAGCTGCAGTTCATACATCGTAATGACCGGTCCGGGAATAATATTGACAACACGGGCATCAACGTTGAATTCTGCCAGTGCCTGCGTAAGCAGCTGCGCTTTTTCATTTAATTCATTGGTATTGTAACCACCCTCTGCCGGTGCGGGTTTCAGCAACTCCGGTCCGGGCAGAACATAAGGACGCCGGTTCGGGGTTCTGGAAAGTTCAGGTTTTACTGCCGGAGATTTCGCTTTTTTGCCGTTCCGGTTTTCGTTGTCAGGGATCGGTTTTTGCCGGACAGGCGCGGCCGGTTCGTTGAGGGGAGGTTTTTCTGCGGGGGCTATGAGCGCTCCGGGAGTATTTGGAGCCGGAGAAGCTTCCTGTTTTTTTCGACCTAAACGCTGAAAAAGTCTCGGCCCTTCTTTGCGAATGCGTTTACCGGTCTTAAGACTCGCAAAAGGCGCGCTGAGGCTGAAGCGAAAAAAACCGCTGATCAGGATGAGAATTGCAGCAATTAAAAGAAGGATCGCAGGTGTAATGCCGATCCAGTCGGAAAGAAAAACGGCAAAGGTACCGCCCACAAATCCACCCGGAATAAAACCGGAATCCATCTGCAAACCGTTTTTAGCAATCGGATCGATCGAGAACAGCACGGAGAGAAAAAGGATCATGGGGATCATAAATGCGGTGCATCGCTTTAAAACGCTTTTTTTCCATTTAAATAAGGTAAAAACACCCCAGGCAAAAATCAGCGGGATCAAGCCCCATGCAAAATACCCGACCCCAAGCTTGATAAAAAAGTAAGAAATAAAAACGCCGGCAATACCCATATTATTGTCGATAAGACTATAATGATTCATCAGCAGTTCGTCGCGTTCGGAATAGCTTCCAAAGCTCAAAGTCAATAAAACGGATAAGACAATAAGCAGGAATCCCAGCACTTCGCGCTGCCGGGAAGACAAAGGCGCTCGCTTTTCTTCATTTACAGGTTTATTACGCCGTTTCATATTAAAAGGTACGCTTTTAAAAATTCATCGTCAAGAAGTAAGATAAGAAGTTCGGAGTTGAAAGCCGGGAATTCCGCGTTTAATGTTTTTCATTTAAAAAGTATCTTCAATAAATTGTATTATTCAAAATAATGAGTCATAGTCTGATATTAATTGTCCATTTTCCATTATCCATTGACCATTATTGTAAGCGGAGGATGAGGGACTCGAACCCCCAAGCCCGAGGGCGGCGGTTTTCAAGACCGCTGACTTACCAATTAGCCTAATCCTCCCGTTGGCGCGGTATTTTAAGCTGAATGCCCTAATTATGCAAGCCTTTTAAAAAGAGGTCAGCTGATTTGCCGAATTGAGTCAATTGTTTTGAGTCAATCGAATCTCCCCCGGCGCCCACCCCCTGCCCTTTGCACTGCAATGCTTTTGTCACAAATGCAACACATAATAATTCCCCCGATTAAAAAAGCCCTCGGTTAAAGGGCTCTGAAGTATAAAGCGGAGAGGGGGGGATTCGAACCCCCGGTAGCGCTATTGCACTACGACGATTTAGCAAACCGTTGCATTCAGCCGCTCTGCCACCTCTCCGTTGCTTTTGAAAAAGCCAAAAAATTTAAGACGCTAAACCCGGATTTCCAATATTTATTTAAAGGAAAAAGATCCTCTGACCCATATTTACATACTCGCCTCCTCCGCTTGTTTTTAATTGGCAATACCGCTGTTTTTTTCGTGTATTGAGCAATGCATCATGAAGCATTTTTTTCTTACGGTCTCGGGATCCTTATTTCCGCGAAAGAGAACGGAGAATCATATCTGCTTATTTTAATAAACAAACAACTATGCTGCCCTTTTTATATGTAAAGACCCCTGAAAAAGACAGAATAAAATTAGCAAATTATTCCATACTTTAGATATCTTAAACGAACCTTAACTGAATATTAATTATGATTATATAATAGTATATCTTATATTGTCCTGATTTAATGCTATGCAAAAGGAGTAAATTATGAATAAAAATGACTATGCAGAACTCACGCGAAAAGCGGAAATCCTCAAGGCCATCGCCCACCCCATTCGTTTGTCAATTCTTCGCGGATTGATCAAGAACGGCGCCACGAACGTCAACAGTCTGGAAACCGGCGTGGAAGTCCCGATGGCAACCATTTCCCAGCACCTGACTAAAATCCGTTATGCCGGCGTTATCGGTAAAAAACGCAAAGGGACCTTCATCTATTATTCGATCAAAGACAGTGAGGGCCTTGTCGACATGCTCAAAGCGTTTCTCGAAATCGAATAAACGAGCAATTCCATACGGCCAGGTAAACAATTTTAATCATTACAACAAACCGGCAATCCCGTTCCTTGAACGGGATTTTTTGATTTTATTTTGAATTGGCGTATTGTTGTAAGCGGCGTCGCGTTGTTTCAACTTTGCTTTTTCACTTCTTTGGCGTATTATAAAATAGCTATGCCATTAAGGAGAGTTAAGCGATGAAAAAGTTCAGAAGAAACAAAAAGATCGGTCTTGCGCTTGGCGGCGGAGCAGCCTTGGGTGCTGCACATATCGGCGTATTGAAAGCCTTTAAAGAGATGCAGATAGATATCGCTTGTATCAGCGGGACCAGCATCGGCGCCTTTGTTGCCGCTTTCTATGCCAACGGTATGGATTGGGAAGAAATCGGGAAAATCGCCGAAGATATTAAATGGCTGGATCTTTCCGGCATCTCTTTGTCGGGACTCGGTTTGCTTTCAAATGAAAAAATGGGAAAGCTTATTGAAGAACAATTGGGCAAACGTAACCTGGAAGAAGGAAATATTCCGATTGCACTGATTGCAACCGATATTTGCAGTGGTGAAAAGGTCGTTATGAAAACGGGCAGCGTCGCCGATGCCGTTATGGCCAGCACCTGCATTCCCGGAGTTTTTACACCGGTTGAAATCAACGGAAGAATGCTGGTGGACGGCGGGATCGTGGAAAACGTTCCAATTTCACCGTTGAAGGAAATGGGAGCCGATGTCATTATTGCCGTTGATCTGAATGCTGCAAATAAACCCCGCAAGCCCGGCAACATCGTGGAAGTGTTGTTGCGCACCTTTGACTTCCTCATTCAGTCGATAAGCATTGTGCAAAAAGAAAAGGCAGATATCCGGATCGAGCCCGATCTGTCCGAGTACAATATGGTCGAGATCAAGCAGGCCCCCGACCTGATCCTGGAGGGATATCATGCCGCAATGATCGTTTTAAGAAAAACCTTGCGGGCAAAATGATTTCTGCAAAAAACCAAAACGGGCGCAAAAGCGCCCGTTTTTTATTGATCGCATATCCGTATAAGGGGATCAGGATTCCTCTTTTTCATGATGATATTCCGCAACGATCTTCTCCTGAATATCACGCGGAACGTATTCGTAATGCGAGAATTTCTGACGGAAGAATCCGCGTCCCTGAGAAATGGAACGCAGCGTATTGGAATATTTGTAAAGATTTGCCAGGGGAACCGAGGCCCGGATGATCTGACTGTGTCCGTCGCTGTCCATGCCAAGCACTTTTCCGCGCCGCGAGGAAATATCACCCATGACATCTCCCATATATTCTTCCGGAATTTTAACCTCAATTTCATAGATCGGCTCCAAAAGGATCGGATCCGCCTTTTCAAAGGCGTCTTTGAAGGCGCCGCGACCGGCGATTTGAAAAGCGATGTCCTTTGAATCTACCGGATGCTGCTTACCGTCGTAAAAGGCCACTCTCAAATCGATTACCTTGCTGCCGCTGAGCGGACCTTCGACTGTTGCCTGATTAACGCCTTTTTCCACGGAGGGCACAAAGGAACGGTCCACATTCATACCGACAAGCTCGCTGACGAATTCAATGCCTTCTCCGCGTTCTTTGGGTTCAATCCGTAAATAGACTTCGCCGAACTGTCCCGCTCCCCCGCTCTGTTTTTTATGACGATAATGCCCTTCAGCGGTTTTCCGGATGGTTTCACGGTAGGGGATCTTCGGTTCGATCTGCTTGATTTGTATGTTATAACGCTGTTCGATCTTCTTTAAGTTGACATCCAAATGGGTTTCACCCTGACCGGAGACAATGGTCTGTTTCAGCTCCGGATCAACAGCATAACGGAAGCTGGGATCCTCCGCACAAACCTGGGCAAGGCCAACGCCGATCTTTTCGTCATCGCCTTTTGCTGATGCCTCAACGGCAACCCGGATAACCGGCTCCGGAAAAGTAATGGCGGGATATTCTATAGGCGAACGCGAGTCGCAAAGCGTATTGCAGGTATGGGTTTCTTTGAGTTTTACGGCAGTGCCGATATCACCGGCATGGATCTCGTCCAGTTCGACGCGCTGTTTGCCGATCATGCTGTAAACTCCGCCAAAACGTTCGTGGACATTCGTCTGCACATTCTTGAGATCCGCGCCCGGTTTAAGGGTTCCCGAAATAACCTTATAAAAGGACATCTCACCGATGTGCTGTTCATAGACACTTTTATACACATAGATGCTAACGGGTTCGGAGTCGCTGATCTTGCGGATCAATTTTTCTTTTGTACCCGGCTTGACGCCTTCGATCTCTGTTTTGATGTCCGGAGCCGGTGCCAGTTCCGCAAGGACTTCCATAAGACGGGTAACGCCGACATTCCGTTGCGAGGAAATGCAGAAAAGCGGAAATAAGACCCGGTTTGCAATAGCATCCTTAAGTCCCTTGTTGATCTCCTCCTCGCTCAGTTCCCCGGCTTCAAAATATTTTTCAAGCAGGGCATCGTCGGATTCCGCAACCAGCTCCACCAGCTTTTGATACAGTTCATTTGCATGGGATTGGTGCTCTGCCGGGATCTCCTCTTCCTGATAGGCGCCTTTATCGTTGAAAATTAAAAGTTTTTTCTTGAGAATGTCAATAATAGTACTGAATGCGGGACCCTCATTAACAGGAAATTGTGTTGGGAAAATACGGTCGCCCCAGCGATTCTGAAGCACTTCGACGATCTCATTAAAATGGGTATGTTCTTTATCCAGCATAGTTACGGCAATAAAAGGCGGAATGCCGCGTTCCGCCATCGCATCCCAGGCCAGCTCAGTGCCGATACCAATACCTGAAGTGGCATCCACGGTTAAGACTCCCGCATCTGCAACGTGCGCAACGGCTTTCAGTTCACCGGAAAAATCCAAATAACCCGGCGTATCCAAGAGATTCAGTTTAATATCCTTGTAATACACATGGACCAGTGAGGTACGCAGCGATATCTGGCGTTCGATCTCTTCCGGAGTATAGTCGGATGCCGTGGTCCCTTCCTGAATGGATCCCAGTCGATTGATCGCACCGGTATTTAATAAAAAGGCATCCGCCAGGATGGTCTTCCCGGTCGCCGAATGCCCCGCCAATGCAATGTTGCGAATATTTTTGGTCAAAGTTGCCATTCTATTTCCTCCATAATGGGTTGTTTGATCTATTTCAGTGCCTGCCGCACGACTTTTCCCGTAGCCGATTTCGGAAAATGGTTGGTAAATATGTATTTGTCCGGAATTTGATAACGGGGAAGTTCATTCTGCAGAAATTCCGTCAACGCGTTTTCTTCCGGTCGTTTACCGCCTTTCGGTATAATATGGGCATGGATGCTTTCCAAATTTTCGTCCAGCGCTACGCCGACAACGACAACATCCTGTACCTGCGGATGCTTGATCAGGGCCGCTTCAACCTGTTCCGGATAAACCTCAAAGCCCCGGACATGGATAATGTAGGCTTTCCGGTCTATAAAATATAAATATCCATCCAGATCCAGATATCCAAGATCTCCGGTATGGTACCAGCCTTTCTGAATATCCTTTTTAAGCAATTCCTGAAGATCCGCTGTCAGCATATTTGCCATCAGGCAAATCTCGCCAATGATGTTATCGGCTACCGCTTCGTTGCCTTTCATAACACTGAGTGATACGTTCCCGAGCGGGATGCCGATCGAGTAAGGTTTATCCGTATTGGTATTGACGGACAATAAGGGGCCGGCCTCTACCATTCCGTAAGCTTTAAAGACAGGGATCCCGTGTTTCATCGTAAATTCCTGCTGAATATTGCTTTTCAAACGTCCTCCTCCGGTCAGGACAATACGCAGGGAATCCGGCAAGACGCCCTTATCCAGATGATTCATCTCAGGGAAAAAACCCGGTTCGATTAAAAGATAGGAAGCTTGTGTTGCCTGGAGCATTGCCCCAAATTTTTCCGGATCAGGGCTATCGCCGATTGCAATGGCACAGCCCGCATTCAGCGCGGCGTTCATGACAGCGACATAAGCGAGAAAATGTGTTAGGGGATACTGCGAATAAATGACCTCCCTTGCCCGGTACATTGTGGCATGAAGAAAGTCATTGGTATTCCGGTTTATCAGGGCATTCGAATATTTGGCGTATTTTGCAGGTCCGGTAGCCGCACCGCTGTAAAACATGACCGCGGTATCGTCATCATCCGGACGGTAAGGACCGCCGAAAAGCGGTTTTTCCCTAAATCGATCAAAACCGGCGGATTTTTCGTAGGTACAGGGACCGACACCCACAAAGATCTCGCAACTGTTCAGAATGTTGGTTGCACTGATCACGTCGTTTTCACATTCGGCCTCATAAATAACCGCGCTGGCACTGCTGTCGTCGATAATATAACGTAAAGCCAGCGATTTATAATGGATATTGACCGGGATCATCATGGCTTCCAAGCGGGAAAGCGCCAGCCAGGTGTAGATCATTTCGGGAATATTGGGAAGCATTACCACTACGCGGGTGTCTTTTTTTATCCCTAAATGGTACAAATAATTTGCAAGCCGCAACGATGCGTCAAAAACCTCGCGGTAAGTATATGTTTTGACGCCGTGATACAAAAAAATCTCATCGGGCGTTTTCTGAACCTGTTTAAAAAATGTCGAATAATTTGAAACGATATTATCACTCCTCAGCCAAATATACAAGCAAGCCGGATAATGTAATCAGAATATCCTGTCTAGTCAAGATTTTGATATGAAACTTCGCTATTTTATCCTACATTTTTTGATGGATCCGAAATACCTCAAATCGATTCTCCTGATGACCGTATCCTCACTCTCCTTTGCCCTTATGTCGCTGATGGTCCGCCTTGCCGGCGATCTGCCGCTCTTTGAAAAAGTCCTGTTCCGCAACCTTTTCAGCCTGCTGATCGCAATTCTGATCATTCTAAAAGAAAAAGGCTCTTTTTCCGGAAAAAAAGAAAATCGCAAATACTTGATATTAAGAGGATTAAGCGGACTTGGCGGTGTAATGCTATATTTTTACAGCCTCAGCCATCTGAATCTCAGCGATGCCACCATGCTGAACAAGATGTCACCTTTTTTTGTCATTATTTTTGCATCCCTTTTTCTCAAAGAGCGTATGAACCGCTATCAGATCGCAGGGATCTGCGTTGCCTTTTTAGCATCGCTGCTTATTATCAAACCGCATTTTGACCTGACCCTGCTTCCCTCGCTTCTCGGACTGGGATCCGCTTTTTTTGCGGGCTTTGCCTATACCGTCATTCGTCTGCTGAAACTGCGCGGTGAATCTTCCGGAACGATTGTATTTTACTTTTCCCTGGTTTCTTTCATTATTGTATTGCCCCTGGCCCTGATCAATTATACGCCCCCTTCCGCCCTTCAATGGCTTTATCTTCTCGGCATCGGCTTTTTTGCCGCCTTCGGGCAGCTTTTTATGACCCAGGCCTATTTCTATGCACGTGCTTCGGATATCGCACCCTACAAATATCTGCATGTTCTGTTTGCGGCGCTGATCGGACTCCTTTTCCTCGGTGAAAGCATGGATATCCTGAGCATTGTGGGCAGCGGCATTATTATCCTGGTCTTTATCTATCTGTATAAAAAACGCTGCGTTTAGATCCGGCAGCGAATCGCTAAAGTCGCCGTTTATTCTTCGCGTTTGAAATTTTTGCGGATGCTTCCGAATGCGCCTTCTGACTTCAGGATATCTCCGGCCTTTTCTTCGCCTCTTTACTTGGCCGCCGCTTTACTAGGGCAATAGTTCCTTATACACATCACGCACATAGGTATCCAGCCATTCGTAGTAAGCTTGGATCGATGCGGGATCGGGTTTCTCCTTCACTTCCTGAAAACGCCCGATGATCTCCGTTTCCCTTTTTTCCACGATCTGCAGATAGCCGTCTTTTTTCCGGTTCAGCAGTTTCGCTGCATCAATATAGTTTTCATGGTCGTCATTTTCCAGCGGGAACAGATCCTGCTTCAGTTTTAAGGCGGCTTCCGCCATAAATGGAAGCTCTCCCGGCGGAGCGCTGATGACTTTCGGCAAAACTTCCCGGGATGCAAAGAAAACCGGAACGCTCATAGCGGTCAGAGGGAATCCCATCACGGTCCAGAGAACGGAATTTTCCGGGTCCTCGTCCGGACGCACTCCCTGCATCACGCAAACGGAGGCACTCCAGTAGCGGGTTATATAATCCTGAAACGCTAAAAGATGCCGATCTTCGCGGTTCTTTGGAAGGCGCATGTTGCCGATATGGTTTTTCATTACTCCGTGATTCAGGTTTCTTGTGCCATGTTTAAGAATAAATTCCGGCGTAAACGCATCCCTGCCCTCAAAAAGCGCGGTCGTGGCATCATAGCGGATATAGCCCTGACCCTTATCTGTCTTCCCTGCCACGGAAAAATTTGTACGGATCAGATAGCCCGCAGGTGCGGTTTCCGGATCATTGACATCGTATTTGACATATTGGTCATAACCGGTTTCAAAAAATGCGGCGTTGCCATCGGCATCGATCACGCCAAAATTCGCCGCCAGTCCCCATTGCCCCGAAGACACCTGCAACAATACTTCAAAATCGTTGACGCTTGCGCATGTCTCCAGTGCCAGACGCATAAAGCGTCCCTCGCTGTCTTCCTCCAGTTCTTTGGGAATGGATTCGTTGATATTATAGGATGCGGTGTTCATGATTGCAAAACCGCTTTCATTCATGCCCATCCATATGTCCCGGTTCTGCGTGTCGCTGACATTGGAGACCCCCATAAAAGCGTAGCCCTTTTCGGCAATGTAGACGAGCTTATTCTCCAGCGATCCGGTATCGCGATGTTTCCAGAGCAGCGGCCTGCCGTCGGGAGTGGCTTTCCCGCTGATCACCGCGGAGGTACAGGCAAGCAAAGTCGTAAAGGATAAGAGGAACATTATCATCAATCGTTTCATCCGAACACCTTTCTTTTTATATCTATGGCCGATACGGGACAGACTTCATGACAACAGTAGCAGCGTATGCAGTTGGGATCATGAATCGTGATCTTTCCGTCCCGGACTTTCAGGGCTTCCGCCTTGCACATCTGCACGCATTTCTGGCATAGAATGCAGCGGTCGTGGTCAAATACCGGCCGCCGGTCGAAGCGGCGGCGCAGTTGTTCAAAGCGTACACCCATGTAAACGAAATTGTATTTGCGTTCTATGGCAATACGTTTAAAATTTTTAACCCGAAAATCCTTCAGAACTCCCCCCTCCAGAATAATGTCTCCGATATCCTTCAGCTGAATACCGCGTTGCAGCGCATTTGCCAGAATGGGAATATCCAACGGATCATATCCGATGATCTGTGCCATGCTGACATCCAGCGCAACACTATTTGTAGAAGCCAGCAAAAGTCCCAGGTGCCTGGGCTGTCCGTTCTGGGGCCCCGCCCCCTCCATCGCGATCACGGCATCCATAACGGCAAAATCGGGCTTGACAATATTCAGGAGGTCCACCACCATGGCCGCAAAGACCTGGCGATTGGGGTATTTTGCGTGCATCATGGCTTTGCTGAAGCCGGGAATCAGTCCAAATAGATTCTTGACGGCGCCGGTATAATAAGCAAACTCGTGCGTTTTGCATTTTGCTAAGGAAAAAACATAATCCACTTCTTTCAGGATCCCGGCCAGACGAAATCCTTTACAGGAAAAGGAATCTTCTATAAAATCGATCCAGGGGATCTTCAGTTCCCGGCAGACCTGTTGAATCCCGCAGCCTTTCGCAGCGAAGAGCGGATTATGGATAGCCGGAGAATCGCCTGCAAGGACAAGGGCACCCCGTTCAAGCAGGTAGTACGCCACCGCACGGAATACCGACGGATGGGTGGTTACCGCCCGTTCCGGAGGAACATCCGCCAGAATATTCGGTTTTAGCAGGATCTTTTTTCCCTTTGGATCGGGACCGCCGGCAGCCGTATACATTTCCGATACAGCCTGCAGGAGCTGATCGTCCCGATAACGCTCAACCCGGCGGACGGAGACCTTGTTGGAGATATCCGGTTCGGAACGATTCATTTACTTCAGGTTCTCCGGATTGAGTTTTTCGAGTTCCGGCAAGACAAAGCGGCCGTTCATTCGGACCAGGACATCGTCAAGCCAAATCTCTCCGCCGCCGCATTCCGGCGTCTGACGCAGGACCAGATCCCAGTGTATGGCCGAGCGGTTGCCGTTAAAGGCATTGTCATAGGCGTTTCCCGGCGTAAAGTGGATAGATCCGGAGATCTTTTCGTCAAAAAGAATATCTTTCATCGGACGATTGATGTAGGGATTCAGACCAAAGGCAAATTCTCCCACATAGCGGGCGCCTTCATCCGTATCGAAAATGGCGTCCAGTTTTTCCTGTTCGTCGCCATCGGCCTGGACGATCTTTCCGTCTTTAAAATGCAGGGTGATGTTTTCAAAGATCGTACCCTGATACAGCGTTGGCGTATTGTAGGCGATCACGCCGTTCACACTGTTTTTCACCGGAGCGGTAAAGACTTCGCCGTCAGGAATATTCCGCAAGCCGCAGCTTTTCAGGACCGGAATATCTTTAACGGAGAAAAACAGATCCGTAGCTCCGGGACCTTTGATATGCACCTTGTTGGTTTTTTCCAGCAAAGCGACCAGCGCATCTTCCGCCTTAGCCATTTTGGGATAATCCAGGGTGCAGACATTAAAGTAAAATTCTTCAAAGGCTTCCGTGCTCATTCCGGCCTGTTGCGCCATGGAGGGCGTCGGCCAGCGCAGAACCACCCATTTGGTCTTGGGCACGCGGATGCGGGTATGTACCTTTTCGCTCCAGAGCATTTGATAGCGTTTCAGATCCGCAGCAGGGACATCCGAAAGTTCCGTGATGTTCCAGCTGCCGCGAACGCCGATATATGCCTGCATGTTTTTCATGCGGAAAGCTTCATAATCGCCGCTGAAGGCGATCTGTTCATCGCCGGCGCCGCGGTACAGTTCACGCTGAACGGCATTGGATTTCAAGGTGACAAAGGGATTCCCCCCATGCTCACGGACGCTTTTTATCAGAAGTTTTACAAAAGATTCGGGAATATCGATCGCTTCAATGAGAACATTTTCCCCTTTTTGGACATTAGTGGAATAGCTGACCAGCAATTCCGCCAGTTTCTTTTCACGTTGATCGTACATTACCGTTCTCCTTTATCAATAATTCAATTTCGTGATCATTATACACTTTTATTCCTTCACGGTCAAAGTATTTTACCGTTATGCCTCTCCCCGGCACCCGAATCCTGCGGAAACTGCCGTCGTAGATCTCCGGATTGCCGCAGGAGGGCGAGAGGCTCTTCATTAATGCCAGACCGGCATGGCCGGTTTTTGCGATCAGCAAGGCCGCTTCGGCTCCGCGATAAAAATTTCGGCTGACATCCCGGCCTTCGGCGTTTACAATCCTTTCATCCTCCTGAATTTCCGCAGGGATGCGCGGCGTAGGCAAGCCTCCCAGCTGTTCCGGACAGATGGGGATCAGCGTAAAATGTTCCATCAGACGCTGGATCTCTTCTTGCTCCATGGGGAGGGATTCTGCGTCATAACGACAAGGAACGCCCAGGAGACAGGCGGAGATCAGCAGTTTTTGTTTTTCCGGCTTGTTCATGCTAGTTCACTCTTAAGCAGTAAAAGGGCGGATCGTTTGCCCAATTTGATCAGCGTTTGATCGAACTGTCCGAAAGCTTGCGTTCCGGCTTTGTCCGAATCTGCCAGGACCTGCCAGAGAGATCCGCCGAGATCAAAATGCGCATTTTTATCGGGCGAACAATTCAACAGAACCGCCAGACTTCGATCCGGAGCATCAATACGATATCCGACCGCAAAGGGATTCTCTTTGTCATACAGTGCCCGGATACTTTCTCGCGCAGCTTTGCGAAGTTCCGGAAATTGTCTGCGCAGCGCAAACAATGCGCGGTAATACTCAAGCAATTCCGCATTAATGCGCATATCCGCATCATTCAGATAATTGGTCTCGTTGTCCTTGGAATAGGAATCATCATCCAGTTCGCCCGCATGCGGATCATTGACATCCGGAACTTCTGCAATCACCTTGGAACGTGCAAATTCCTGCCCGGCGTGAATCATCGGAATGCCCTGGGAAAAAGCAAGCACAAAAGCCGCCATGCGGTGCAGGCGGGATTCCGTTTGTGACAGCCGTACATGCTTATCGTGATCCTTCAGAACGCGTTTGCCTTCGTCCCGCAGACAAATGCGGATAAAATCCCCCAAAGTAAAGCCGTCATGAGACTCCAGATAGTTCAATGAATAGCGGGAATCCGCAACGATTCCACCGTCTTCCTGCAGCGAACCGCTTAAAAAGCGAAACACCGATTTTGCCGTAACATCTGCCGCTGCGAAAAGGAATCCTGGCCGTTTTTCGGGATTTTCTCCCTTGATGCCGTTCCGGAAATGGTCGTTCCACACAGCATATCCCAGCCCGCTCAACTGTTGCGGGAAATAGCGTTTTCCCCAGGGTTCTCCGATGAGGATAGCATGCGGATTAACAAATCTTGCCCGTTCGCGGACCTGCATCAGGGTTTCATCTTCCAGAATTCCCGCAAGATCAAAACGAAAACCGTCAATGTGATATTCCCGCATCCAGTATTCTACGCTGTCAAGGATCAGCTGACGCATGACCGGGGATTCGGAATTCACATCGTTCCCGCAGCCGCTAAAATTTTCAGAAAAATGCAAATAATGGTCGGCGGCCAAATCCCGCAGCGGATTATGGTTGTATTGGCTGATATGATTATAAACCACATCCATGATCACGGCGATCCCCGCTTTATGCAACGCTTTGATCAGGTCTTTAAGCGCTTTTACATCCTTGCCTTGCGGGTCGCACCATACGCCTTTATCCCGGCTGGCATCCGCCGCGTAGATGTTTGCCGGCGCAAAGAAAAAGGAAGTCATGTATCCCCAGTGATTGTAAGCGTAGGGGTTCCAGTCGTTAAAGACCTTCTCCGTTTCCGTTTTATAGGGAGGCTCATGATTGGCAAACAGCATAAGCGGCTGAAATTCCACAGCATTGATCCCCAGTTCCCGGAAATAGGCAATACGCGAGTGCGCTGCTTCATAGCTCCCCCCCTGCGGCGTTTTACTTGCGGGATGCGCCGTCAGATCGCGGAGATGGCATTCGTAGATCAGCAGATCGCGCGGATCCCGGACCGGGATAAAATCATCATTTTCCCATTCATACGGCACAAAATCGATACGGCCTCGGGCATCCTGCCGGTAATCGTTACGGGTCGCAAGCGCCCGGGCATAGGGATCTGCCGTATAATGCTTGTTACCGTCGATCAAATAAGCATAGTACAGTCCCTGGAGATCCGCGATATCCGAATATTCCCACCAGCCTCCTCCGATCATGCGCATGGGAAATAGCTGTAGGGGTTTTTCATCCTGGCAGGAAGAAAAGATCGCCAGTCGCAGCACCTTGGCATAAGGCGCATATAAGGTAAAATAGGTACGGCTTCCGATGCGTTGACATCCGGGTGGATGCTTCATGAACAATTAGTCTCCGATAACTTGACAAAGTGTTAGAACATAGCGGGTAAGATCATGTTTGACGCGTTGGGCGGTTTCGCTGACCTCTTCATGGGTCAGGGGCTGTTCGCTGATTCCGGAAGCCCAGTTGGTTGCGCAGGAAAAGGGATAGACCCGCATGCCGTTTTCCCGGGCCCACATAATTTCCGGCATGGTGGACATCCCGACCAGATCGCCGCCCAGAGCCCGAAAATAGCGGATCTCCGCGGGTGTTTCATAGGAAGGTCCGGTCGTCCAGATGTAAACGCCTTCTCCAAGGCGGATCCCGGCTTCTTTTGCGGCAAACATGGCGATCTGCCGTTCTTTATCGGTTGTTTTTGCGGTCCCGGCTTTCAATGCGCGCGTAAGGTGGGTCATGTCAATACAATCCCGGATCAGCAGGATATCGCCGGGCTGATGCAAAGGATCCATCAGTCCCGCTGCGTTGGTAATGATCACATCCGGAATATTCAACGCACGGAAACTGCGCATAATGGTAAGAATGTCATCCAGACTGTATCCTTCGTAATAATGGAATCGTCCCTTTGCGGCAAGTACCGGTACGTTCCCGATATCACCGCAGACAAAGGCGCCTTCATGTCCGGCAACCGTTGATCGCGGAAAGTCCGGGATATCGGCGTAAGACAGCTTTTTCCGGATTCTCATAGAATCGACGAGGTTGTTTAAACCGCTGCCGAGTACAATGCCGATCCGGGGTCCTAAGTCAGCAAAAGCGTTTTTTAAAAAATCTTCAAAAAGGTCTTTATTTCTCTTCATAGCTTACTTTTTATGTTTTAACGCATCTGCGAGATCTTCAAAAGGCAGTTCAGAAACGGTATTGTTGAACATGGATTTCAATTGAAGCCGGCGGTTCTTGATCTCATCATCGCCGATCACCGCGGTATGTTTTGCTTTTTTGCGGTTCGCTTCGCGCAGCATGGCTTTCAGGCTGCGTCCCAGCAGGTCCACATAAACCGAAATACCCGCATCGCGCAATGTTTGTGCGATCGGCATGGCGGTATTCAGCGCATGACTGTCCATGGGTGCAAGGTAGAGGTCCATTCCGGCTTCCTCCTCCGTAAAAAGTCCCTCGGCTTCCATTGCAAGGATCAGGCGTTCCATTCCTGCGGCAAAACCGACAGCGGGCGTTTCGGGTCCGCCGAGTTCCATAAGGAGCTTGTCATAACGTCCTCCGCCGCAGAGCGCATCCTGGGCACCCAATGCGGTCCCCTTGATCTCAAAAGTCGTCCGGGTATAATAATCCAGCCCGCGGACCAGTGCGGGATTGACTTCATAGGGAATAGCCATAACATCCAGCAATTCGCGGACCCGGGTAAAATGTTCTGCGTCTTCGCTTGAAAGATGATCCAGGATTGAGGGTGCGTAGTTTTTCAAGATCTCGGCGCAGCCGGGGTTTTTGCAATCAAAAAGGCGCAGAATATTTCCTTCAAAGCGCGTATTGCAGGTTTCGCAAAGGGAATTTTTATGGGGTTCCAGTGTTTTTTTCAATATTTCTGTATAGCGTTTCCGGGTATCCGTGCTTCCGATAGAATTGATATGCAGAACATAATTTCTTAATCCGAGTTCACGATAAATGCTGCAGGCCAGGGCAATGACCTCCGCATCCGCTTCGGGCAATGCGGAACCGATCACCTCCACACCGTACTGATGGAATTGCCGCTGGCGTCCTGCCTGTGGGCGTTCCTGCCGGAACAGCGCTCCGAGGTACCAGAGTTTATGAACCGGAGCATCCTGCCAAAAATGGTGCTGAATATAGGCACGCGCCACCGATGCCGTCAGTTCGGGTCGCAAGGTCAGGCTCTCGCCTCCCTTGTCGCTAAAGGTATACATCTCCTTGCTGACAATATCCGAAAACTCCCCGACTCCGCGGGCAAAGAGGGCGGTATTTTCAAAGACGGGCGTACGGATTTCCTGATAGCAAAAGGATGCAAATACCTTTTGCAGGACCTTTTCCACCTTTTGCCATTTTGCGATCCCGGAGTTCAGGATATCGTGCGTTCCCTTGATACTCTTCAATTCCTGCATCTTTCACCTATACCATGCCGGCGATCGCATCCCGGGCGGTATCCAGGTCGCGTTCCTTGACATAAATGATCGTAAAGGAGCCGGAAGCGGAACTTCCTTCGACCTTCAGCGCCGCCTGCATGATGTCCTGCTTTGAGCGGAAGGGAATTCCCTTATCACGCAGGACATTTTTGACCATTTCTGCCAGCATATCATTTTGAAATTCGACTAATTTTACTTCTTTTTCCTTCATATGCGTCCCTTTCAGCATAAAATAAGCAAAAAGGGCTGAAATATTCCCATAAAAATTAAAATATTTTTGGGAACTGCGTTTTTTTTTAATATCTTTGAAAATAAAAGTAAGTCGAGGCCGATCATGAAAAAACTCCTATTTCCCTTATTGATCATTGCCGTCATCTTCTCTTCCTGTGCCAGCAAGCCCAAACCTGCTGCCGCACCGATCCTGATCCAGAGCGATGACATCAATATCACCCTTCTGGACAACAAGATCGAAAATCTGCGGGATACCATGACCCTGGCATTTGCATCCATGGATGAATACTATATCCAGCGGACCACTAAGCTGCATGCCAAACTGGACCGCATGGAAGCCGAGGTCATGGAAATGGATATGCAGTCGGATACACTTATTGCCGTAATCGATCAGATGAATGCCTATCTCCGGGAACTGAACAGTCTGCCGATCTTCTTCGGTTCACCCAAGGTAATTGCCGAACAGACGGTAAAAACACCCGAAGAACTGATTGGAAAGGTTCCGGAAGAAGAGATCATTATCAAACCTGAAGTCATTGTGCCGGAAGTCAAGGTCAAGGAAGCGGTAAAGGCTGATCCCTACCTAACCCAGTACAAAGATGCCCTGAACAAATTCTACTATCAGCGTTACAGTGAAGCCATTGAAGTATTTGAACGGCTTTTAATGGAAAATCCGCAGCATGAACTGGCCGGAAACGTTCAGTACTGGGTCGGCGAAAGTTATTATGCGCTGCGCCAGTACAAGAAAGCCTACAATGCCTTTAATATGGTCTTTAATACCAATGCCTTCGACAAGTATGACGACACGCAGCTCAAGCTGGGTTTCTGTTATTTCAAGATGGGCAAAATGCGCTCTGCCATCCAGGAATTCCAGAATCTGATCACCTTTTATCCCAACAGCGAGCATGTAACCATTGCGATCCGACAGATCGGGATCATTGAACAATACGCAAAGTAAAAGATCGTATATATCAAAACGATGAAAGCCCCCGTTTGTAATCGGGGGTTTTTTGTATGGTATATAATTTGGGCAAATTCATTGAGTCAATGCGACGACGCAATCCGTTTCCCGCGGCCTAAACCCGGTATTCATCCCAGCTCTTGATCTGCAGAACCGTCTGACGCACATCGCCCAACGCCTCGAAAAGGCGCATGGCAAGCTGACGGTTGGTGATAAGAGGAACAGCATAATCGACCGCCGTGCGGCGGATAATGTAGTCGTTGGTCAATTCGTCTTCGTGAAAGTTCTTCGGAATATTGATGACCAGGTCCAGCGTACCGCTCTTGAGAATATCCAGGACATTCGGTTGCAGCTTGTCGAGCGGCCAGTGCAATACGGTACTGGGAATTTCATGTTGCATCAGGAAATCTGCCGTACCGCCCGTTGCATAAAAACGTACTCCCATGGACTGCAGCTTTTTTAATCCTTCCAGCATTTCAGCTTTGGATTCCGTAGGTCCGGACGAGACAAGGATGCTTTTGACCGGAAAGCGGAAGCCCACCGATATCAGCGCCTTGATAAAGGCTTCGTGAAAATTGTCTCCCATGCAGGCTACTTCGCCGGTTGAGGACATTTCAACACCGGTTGCGGGATCCGCGCCGCGCAGGCGTGTGAACGAAAACTGCGGCGCTTTAACGGCGACATACTCATAATCGTAAAGCGGGATACGGACCTTTTCCTGTTTTTCGCCCAAAATAACCTTCGTGGCAATCTCTATAAAATTTTTTCTCAGGGTCTTGGAAACAAAAGGAAAACTCCGGGAAGCCCGCAAGTTACATTCAATGACCCGCACTTCGTTATTTTTTGCAATATACTGAATATTGAAAGGACCGTTGATCTTCAGTTCGCGTGCGATGTCCGCCGAGGTTCTGCGGATCTGACGTTCCGTTTCAAAATAGGTGCGCTGCGGAGGCAGGACCAGGGTCGCATCCCCCGAATGCACGCCCGCATTCTCGACGTGCTCCGAAATGGCATAACAGATAATATTTCCGTCCTGGGCAACGGCATCGAATTCCAGTTCCTTGGCATTTTCATAGAATTTGCTGATCACTACGGGATATTCGCGGGATACATCGGCCGCCACCTGCAGGAATTGGGTCAGTTCCCGGTCGCTGCTTGCAACGGCCATGGCTGCTCCGGAAAGCACATAAGAGGGCCTCACCAGTACCGGATAAGCGACCTTATTTGCAAAGACAAGGGCGGATTCCGTATCTGTCAGCGCCTTCCATTCGGGCTGCTTGATCTCCAGTTCGTCCAGCATCGCGGAAAATTTGCTGCGGTTTTCGGCGCGGTCAATGCTTTCCGTTACGGTTCCGAGGATGTTCATTCCGTTTTGATGAAGGCGGAGCGCAAGATTGTTGGGGATCTGTCCGCCCATGGAAAGGATCAGACCTTCAGGTTCGGTCTTTCTGTAGATCTCGCGTATGGTCTCAAAGGTCAGTTCTTCAAAGAAAAGGGCATCAAATTCATCGTAATCGGTGCTGACCGTTTCAGGGTTACAGTTGATCATGATAACCTTTTTCCCCAATTCCCGGGCGGTTTTTCCGGCGATCACACAGCACCAGTCAAATTCCACACTGGAACCAATTCGGTAGGGTCCGCCGCCCATAATGGCTACGGCGTTACGCAAATCCCCGGTATCATCATCACCACTGCCGTTGTAGGTTAAATAAAGGTAATTGGTAATGGCCGGGTACTCGGCAGCTACCGTGTCGATTTGCCGGATTACCGGATGAATGCCGGCTTTTACCCGCATTTGATAAACGTCCTCTTCCTCCCTACCGCTCAGAATGGCGATCTGTTCATCCGAAAAACCTTTTTTCTTCGCTTTTAGCAGAAGTTCCGTATCCGTTTCTTTTTTGTTTTCCAAATGCGCAGCCAGCTCAACAATCTTGAAGATCCTTCCCAGGAACCATTTGTCGATACGCGTCAGTTCGTAAACCTGTTCGATACTGTAGCCCTGGCGGAATGCGTCGGCGACTGCAAAAAGGCGTTCGTCACTGGGTTTACTGAGCAATTCTTCCGGACTTGCTTCAGAAACGCTGCGGGCGTTGGCCACCAGACCCCGGGCGCCAATGCCCAGCATACGGATCGCTTTCTGCAGGGCTTCTTCAAAATTCCGTCCAATCGCCATGACCTCACCGACAGATTTCATAGCTGAACCGATGTAACGCGAAACATTACGGAATTTTTTCAGGTCCCAGCGTGGCATTTTGACAACAATATAGTCCAGAGCGGGTTCAAAAAAGGCCGAGGTCCCGGTAATGCTGTTTGACAGTTCATGCAAACCGTGACCCAGTGCCACTTTCGCGGCAATAAATGCCAAAGGATAACCGGTTGCCTTGGATGCCAGCGCCGAACTGCGGGAAAGCCGCGCATTGACCTCGATCACGCGGTAATCCTCGGAATCCGGGTCCAGCGCATACTGAATGTTGCATTCGCCTACCACTCCAAGATGCCGGATCACGCGGATACCGATCTCGCGCAGTTTATGGTATTCCCGGTTATTCAGCGTCTGGCTGGGCGCCACGACGATACTTTCACCGGTGTGAATACCCAAAGGATCGACGTTTTCCATGTTGCATACGGTAATGCAGTTGTCATACTGATCCCTTAAGACCTCGTATTCGATCTCTTTCCAGCCGCCCAGGTATTCTTCAATGAGAATTTGTTTGGTATAGCTGAAGGCTTTTGAAGCCAGTTCCGTCAGTTGTTCCTCGCTGCGGCAGACACCGCTACCGAGTCCGCCAAGCGCGTAAGCGATACGGAGCATGACGGGATATCGGATCTCCGCAGCGAATTCCAGGGCTTCTTCCAGGGATGCAACCGCCTTGCTTCGGGGATATTTTACCGCGATCTGATCCAGGGCAAGATTGAATTTTTTCCGGTCTTCGGTATTGCGAATGGTGTCAACCGGAGTACCCAGCACTTTCACGCTGTATTTGTCCAGAATACCGTTCTCTTCCAGTTCCATGCCGCAATTCAGCGCGGTCTGTCCGCCAAAGCTCAGCAGAATACCGTCCGGCCGTTCTTTCTTCAGGATTTCCTCGACAAAGCTTACATTGACCGGCAGGAGATAAACTTTATCGGCAAGATAATCCGAGGTCTGGATCGTGGCAATGTTCGGATTGATCAAAATCGTGTAAATACCTTCTTCCTTAAGCGCCTTTATTGCCTGGGATCCCGAATAATCAAACTCCCCCGCTTCCCCGATCTTGATCGCTGCGGAACCGAGGATTACCACTTTTTTGATCTTTTTTTTCATGCTTCTCCTGCCGGATTAAAAAAAACGTTTGAATTCATCAAAGACAAAACCCGTATCAACAGGACCGGGTACGGCCTCGGGATGGAACTGTGTTGACAGTATGGGCAAATTTTTATGCCAAAGTCCTTCATTGGTACCGTCGTTCAAATTTTCGAACCAGGGTATCCAAGCTGCGGGAATACTTTTGCTGTCTACGGCAAAACCGTGATTTTGGGTCGTAACGTAGGCATGCCGGCTGAGCCTGTCGATGACGGGCTGATTCTGACTGCGGTGTCCGTAAGGCAGTTTGAAGGTTTTTGCTCCCGCCGCCTGTCCGATCAGCTGGTGGCCCAGACAGATACCCAGAAGAGGTTTCCGCTGACGGAAAAATTCCCGGATCTTCTCGTTCATAAAAGCATATTTTGCGGGATCCCCGGGTCCGCTGGAGAGAACGACGCCGTCATAGCGGATATTGGTGTAATCATAAAAATAAGGGACCCGTATTACCTTTAGATCCCTTTTAACGAGGTCTGCGATAATGCTGTTCTTACAGCCGAAATCGATCAGCAGTACGCTTTTTTCGCCGCTGCCGTATTCAACCGGTTCCCGAACACAGACTTTCTCGATCAGCATGTCCTTATTGGGATCATAAAAATCGATAGCATTGTCTCCCTGCTCGATCTTTCCCAACATGGTGCCGCTTTCGCGCAGGATCTTGGTCAAAGCCCGTGTGTCGACCCCGTAAATGCCCGGCACTTGTTCTTTTTTCAGCCAGGCATCCAGGCTCATTTTTGCATTCCAGTGGCTGTAATTTTCCGAAAGATCGCTGATAATAAAAGCAAAGGTCCGGATCTTCGGCGATTCCCACTGAAAATTCAAAATGTCACCGGTATTTTCATCGGGTACACCGTAGTTCCCAACCAGCGGATAGGTTGAACAAAGAAGCTGACCGTAATAGGAGGGATCTGTCAGGGCTTCGGGATAACCGACCATACCGGTATTGAAAACCACTTCTCCGGCGGCTGGCTGCAGGGCACCGAAAGCCTCCCCCTCAAAAACCATTCCGTTTTCCAGTACCAGTTTTGCTTTCATCTGCCTCCCGCCGTTTTTTAGGTATTTACCGCTGTTTTGCCGATCATCTTCTCCTGTTTTTATCACATCGTGATAAGAATCGGGATAATGTAATAAATCATCTGCCGGGATAACAGAAAAAAATCAATGAATTTTTCCGAATAACAATTGAAATGTTGTTGATACCGATGTTTTGGTAACAATAATAAGACGGTAGACGGTAGACAGTAGACGGTAGACGGTAGACAGTAGACAGTAGACAGTAGACGGTAGACGGTAGACGGTAGACGGTAGACGGTAGACGGTAGACGGTAGATGGTAGACAGCAGATAACTTGCCTAAGCGGGTCAGCAATATAAGGCGTTATTATTTATGCAATATCACGCCCCATTCGGTGACGCTAAAACCTTTTCGTTCAAAAACCGGGATAACGGGTTCGGGAAGCAGATATGCCTCTTGTGTTTGATGGATAACATAAAAAAGGCGCAGCATGGCATCCGGGTGTTCGGAGATGCTGAGCCCGACGGCGAAATTGACCTCTGCGGTATGCTGGGGATAAACGGCATAATAAGGAGCGGCATTCAGCAGCGGGATCCAGTAATCCATAAAGTCTTTAATCTCGCTGTCGTTAAATCCGTAAGCCTCAAGATTGCTGCGAAAGAATAACGGCAGCATGTCCCGTTTCACCACCCATCCCTCGGAATACTGCCAAAGGTCCGGGATCACCGCTTCATAGAACAAATAGCCGAATTTCCTGTCGATGCGGCCGTCCGGGCGCACTCTGATATCGGTCCAGTCTCCGGGATACGGCGGATCGGATTCAATCACCTCGCCGCCTTGGGGAAAAAATAAAGAAACATCCAGTTTGACGGTTTTTTCGGGATATAAATAGATATTGGGTTTTCGCGCCACCGCTCCCGGTTCAAGTACAAAATCGATCCGATAATCTTTTTGGGGAATCGTTGTTTCAAGATCGGTCCTTTGCGGGATTATGTCAATAATATGAAGTATGTAATAATTGCCGCCGCCGATATTTCCTTCAAACGGCACCATAAAAGAAGGTGAACTTAATGAATCCGTGCGGAAACCCAGCGTTTCCGTCCCCCCCCCCAGCCGCCGGCAGTGAATTGCCCTTCAACATGGCCGGCGATCAAACATTGCATGCCTTCGGGACAGCGGGAGTCGTGACTGATCTCATCCAGGTGCAGCCAGAGTCGTTCATTTTCGTACAGTTTCTCGCCGATGGCGATCCTGACGGTATCGTTCAGATCAAAGTCGTCGGTATTCTTAACAAAGAGGTTGCAGCCGTAATACAACAGAACGCTCATCATGACGATCATCATTGTTGTCAGGATTTTTTTCATCGCTGCTTATCTCGTTTATTTACGCATTATTTATTTTTTAAAGTATGCCGGGATTTCATAAAAGTCAAGAGGAAACAAATGCCGGAATATGCTTAAAAATTATAGATTCGACCAAAAAGCAAAAACTATCGCGTTCGGTATACTTAGTTCTCCATGCTCCATTTCAAAAACACCTGGATAAAATCGTCGATATCGCCGTCCATCACCGCCTGCAGGTTGCCGGTCTCGTGGCCGGTACGGGTATCTTTCACCAGGGTATAGGGTTGGAATACATAGGAGCGTATCTGATTTCCCCAGCCGATATCGGTCTTTGCCTTGTCCAGTTCCGCTTTTTCCGCCTGCTGTTTTTTGCGTTCTTCCTCGTAAAGCCGGGAACGCAGGACCTTCATCGCAGATTCTTTGTTTTTATGCTGTGAGCGTTCGTTCTGGCAGGTCACGACGATATTGGTGGGGATGTGCGTGATACGGATCGCAGAATCGGTTTTATTGACATGCTGTCCGCCGGCGCCGCTGGAACGGTAGGTGTCGATGCGCAGGTCCGCCGGATTGATCTCGATCTCGATATCGTCTTCGACCTCGGGATAGACAAAGACCGATGCAAAGCTGGTTTGGCGTTTACCCTGGGCATTGAAGGGGGAAATACGCACCAGGCGATGCACGCCGATCTCGCTTTTCAGGTATCCGTAAGCGTAGGGACCGCTGACCTCGATCACGGCTTCCTTGATCCCCGCCTCGTCCCCGGGTTGAAAGTTCAGGATCTCGTAATCAAAACCGCGGCGCTCGATCCACCGCACATACATACGGTAGAGTATGCTGGCCCAGTCGTGGGATTCCGTACCGCCGGCACCGGGATGAATGATCAGAATGGCGCTGCTGCGGTCGTGCTTTCCGGACAGCAGCTTCTCGGTCTCCAGATCTAGGATCCTGCGAGAGAGGGATTCCACCATTCCGGAGAGTTCTTTCAGGTCGCCGGAATCTTCTTCCAGCAGCATCCACTGCAGTTCGATATCCTGTTTGAGCATATCCAGTTTTTTCCAGCGTTCGATCTCAAATTCCAGATCGGCGATCGTTTTGCTGACCTCCTGAGCCCGCTGTTTGTTCTGCCAGAAATCCGCTTCCAGCGTTTTTTCACGAAGCTCCCGGATGCGCGTTTCTTTTTCTTCCAGATTCATGTAAGAAGCGACTTCTTCGTACTTCTGAAGTACGTTTTCGTAATCTTCACGGATCTGTTCAGCATTCAACATTGCTGCACCTGACGCTGTGTTTTAATAATTTTCTTTTATACTGTTTTCAGTTTCGAGCGCGATGACCAGTTCTTCATTCGTGGGGATCACGGCGATCATAACCTTTGAATCTTTTGCATGGATGAACCCCTCTTTGCCCCGGACCGTTTCACGATTCTTCTTTTCATCGAGCTTTAAATCCATATATTCCATATCCCGGCAGACGGGTCCGCGCGTCAGATCGGCATTTTCACCGACACCGCCGGTAAAAATAATGCCGTCGACACGTCCCAGGACCGCCGCATAGGCACCAATATACTTCTTAATGCGGTAATTGTACATATCAAGAGCAAGCCGGGCTCTGTCATCACCCTTCTCGATGTCTTCTTCAACATCCCTGAGATCGCTGGATTTCTTGTAGATCCCGATAATCCCGCTTTTTTTATTGAGCATCATGTTCATATCGTTGATGCTCATGTTCTCGTTCTCCGCGATCTTCAGAAAAGCGCCGCCGTCCACATCACCGCAGCGGGTGCCCATCATCAGGCCTTCCAGGGGAGTATAGCCCATGGAAGTATCCACGGATCTGCCGTTCTTAACCGCCGTAACCGAAGCGCCGTTCCCGATATGGCAGGAGATCAGGTTCAGTTCTTCTACCGGACGGCCGATCAATTCCGCAAAACGGCGGGTCACATAATAATGCGAAGTCCCGTGAAAGCCGTAACGCCGGATGGCATATTTTTCATAATATTCGTATGGCAGCGGGTACATGTAGGCATAATCGGGCATCGTGGAATGGAAGGCGGTATCAAAAACACCGACCATGGCTGTCTTTGGCAGGGAATGCTGGGCTGCGCGGATACCTTCGATATTGGCGGGATTGTGCAGCGGCGCAAGCTGGATGCATTCATTAAGCACATCCATGACATGGTCGGTGATCAGGACGCTGGATTTAAAGCGCTCTCCACCGTGGACCAGGCGATGACCGACGGCATCGATATCGTCATAGGAATTTAAAACACCGTGCGTTTTGTCGATCAGCATGGACAAGACTTTGGCAATAGCTGCCTTGTGGTCCGGCATGTATTCCTCAAAGACCACCTTTTCATTTCCGCATTTTTCATGCTTGATACGGGAACGCTCCAATCCAATACTCTCAACAAGACCCTTTGCAAGATAATTCTTTTGTTCGGTATCCACGACCTGATACTTCACCGATGAACTGCCGGAATTAATGATCAAAACCTTCATGCGATAGCCTCCGTTAAAAACAAAACGAAATATAACAGATAAAGCGCCTTTAAAAAACGGATATTTTGTTTTTTTCCGTTTAAAAAAGAATGTTTTTGTCCGGGTGTCCGCAGATCTTGTGTTTTGTGTGACGGAATCCTTGCTGGGATGAAGGGAATCGAACCCCTATCTTCTCGGTTAACAGCCGAGCGCCTTGCCTTTAGACCACATCCCAATGTTAATTATCGTTACTAATATGAAATAATTTATCGTGTATTACAAGCAATTTTTAATATTTTGGTGATTATCGTTAATAGTTTTATCAATTCGCTTTTATATCGTTAATTTTTAATACTTCAAATATTTGTTTAGCATAGAAATTCGATGGCGGCGCTGCTTCTTCCGCAGTGCTTCCGGCATCCCGATTTGAGGGATTTTATGCCCGGTGCCGGTTCTTTAAAACAAGATTGATATCATTGAGACTGATCTGCCGGTCGGCCATCAGGACCAGAAGATGGTAGAGCAGGTCGGCGATCTCTTCTTTCAGCAGATCCGGACGTTCCCCAAGGGCTTCGATCACGACTTCCAGAGCTTCTTCGCCAACTTTCCGGGCGATATGTGCCGTCCCTTTTTCAAAAAGAGCTTTGGTATAGGATGCAGGCTGCGGATTTTTCTTCCGATCTGCGATGATACGCTCCAGTTCTTCCAAAAAACGGGCAAATTCCGGGTTTGTGTCGCCAAAACAGGTGTCGTCGCCGGTATGACAGACCGGGCCGTCGGGAAGCGCCCGGATCAGCAGCGTGTCGGCATCGCAGTCTTCACGGATCTCCCGGACATGCAAATAATTGCCGGAAGTTTCGCCCTTGGTCCAAAGTTTTTTCTGTGAGCGGCTGTAAAAGGTAACTTTTCCGCTTTTTTTAGTGATCTCCAGGGCTTCGCGGTTCATATAGCCCAGCATCAGGACCTTGTCGCTGCGGTCATCCTGAATGATGGCCGGAACAAGGCCTTTTCCTTTTTTAAAATCCAGATCCATGCGTATTGTCCTTTCCTGTTAACCTGACCGGTATTTGTTGCTGATGGAGCAGCATTTTCAGTTCGGGAATGCGAATCTCCGCAAAATGAAAGACGCTGGCCGCCAGTGCGGCGTCGGCCTTGCCTATGCTGAAGACTTCAATAAAATGCTGCGGAGTGCCGGCGCCGCCCGAGGCAATAAGCGGAACCGATACCGATTCCGATATCTCCCGGCTGATCTCCAGGGCAAAGCCATTTTTGGTGCCGTCATGATCCATGGACGTCAGCAGGATCTCCCCCGCTCCGCGCTGCACCGCTTCGCAAACCCATTCCTGAGTCCTGCGTTCCGAGGGCCTGCGCCCGCCGTCCAGATAGACGCGGGAGAGGCTTCCTTCCTGCTTGCAATCTACAGCCAAAACTATACACTGACTCCCGAACCGCGCGGCAAAAGCATCGATGAGTCCGGGATCCCGGACCGCGGCAGAATTAATGCTGATCTTATCCGCACCGGCATCCAGCAAGCGCGCAACATCCGCTTCGTTCTGTATGCCGCCTCCCACCGTAAAGGGAATATTGATCTGACGCGCAATACGTTCTACCAGTTCCGCGAGGGTACGGCGCTTCTCTACCGTTGCGGTAATGTCCAGAAAAACCAGTTCATCCGCTCCCGCTTCCGCATAACGGCGCGCCAGTTCCACGGGGTCGCCGGCCCGGCGGATCTCCGTAAAACGGACGCCCTTGACAGTCTCGCCGTCACGAATGTCCAGACAGGGAATGATGCGTTTTGTCAGCATGATGTCATGAACTCCCGTATTTCATCTAAACGGATACGTCCTTCGTAAATAGCTTTTCCCACGATCACGCCGTCGATCCCGGCTTCATTCAGGCGCTGAATGTCCTGCATGTCCGACACACCGCCACTGGCGATCAGATAGAGTTCGGGATAACGGGCTTTGATCTGAGTATAGATCTTTTCCGCGCTGCCGCCCAGCATGCCGTCACGGGAAATGTCGGTGCTGATGACGGTTTTAATGCCACGGGAAACATAGTCGTCCAGAAAACCCGGCAGATCCAGCGAACTGCTTTCCTGCCAGCCCGAGACCGCGATACGTCCGTAGAGAAAATCCGCTCCCAGTATAATACGTTCCGCTCCGTATTGTTTCAGCCACCTTACGACCGTATGCGGTTCGCGCACGGCAATGCTGCCTGCCGTCACCTGAGCGGCTCCAAGTGAAAAGGCCTTTTCGATATCCGCATCCGATCCGATACCGCCGCCGATATCCACCCGCAGAGAGGTCTTTGTGCAGATCGCTTTCAGGATCTTCGTGTTGATCAAATATCCCTGCCGTGCACCGTCCAGGTCCACACAGTGCAGGCGGCGAATACCGGCAGCCTCAAGACGCAGTGCAACCTTCAGGGGATCGCCGTCATACACCGTTTTTTCTTCGTAATGGCCCTGTTTAAGCCGAACACAGGCACCGTCAAGGATGTCAATGGCGGGAATGATCTCGATCATGAATGCCATCCTTCCTGTATTGGCGGTAATTCCAGAAAATTCCGCAAAATACGCTGACCCGTATCGCCGCTTTTCTCGGGATGGAACTGCAGTGCGAAAAAATTATCCTTCTGCAGAGCGGCGGCAAAGGAGAAAATATATTCCGTCTGCGCCGTCTGTTCCGCACAGCATTCGGCCGCATAACTGTGTACAAAATAACACCAGGCATTTTCGGGAATACCTTTGAAAAGCGGTCCGCGCAGACCGTGGATCGCGTTCCAGCCCATATGCGGGACCTTTTGTTCCGGAGGGAAGCGGCGCACCCGGGTTGAAAAGACATTCAGGCACTGTGTGTCTCCCTCCTCACTGTGAGCACACATCAACTGCAGTCCCAGACAAATGCCCAGGACTGGCTGTTTCAGGGCGAAGATCAGCGTATCCAGCTTTTTTTCGCGCAGATAGCGCATTGCCGAAGACGCTTCCCCCACTCCCGGAAAAATGACCTTCTCCGCCGCGCGGATACGGCCCGGATCATCGCTGATCTGTGCGGTCACGCCCAGGCGTTCAAGTGCGATTAGTACCGAACGGATATTGCCGGCATTGTATTTGATGACAATAAGGGACATTAAAGAACTCCCTTGGTGCTGGGCAGGATATCGGAACTGCGGACAAAAGCCTGCCGGCAGGAACGGGCTACTGCTTTGAAAACGGCTTCGATCACATGGTGATCGTTCTCGCCCTGCGCGCGGATATGCAGATTACAGCCCAGCGCATTGGCAAAGGAACGGAAATAATGCTTTAACATATCGGTTGGAAAATCTCCGCACATCGGGTTTTGCAGTTTTACGTCCCACTGAAGATAGCTTCGTCCGGAAAGGTCCAGTGCAACCGTGGCGGCCGCTTCATCCATGGGAAGATAAAAACCATAGCGTTCAATTCCGCGTTTTGAACCGAGCGCCTTGCGAATAGCCTCCCCTAGAACCAGCGCCGTATCTTCAATACTGTGATGCGCGTCAACATGAAGGTCGCCTTTCACAAAGATCTTTGCGTCGATTCCGCTGTGCCGGACAAAGAGTTCCAGCATATGATTGAAGAACCCGATCCCTGTATCGATATCCGCCTTTCCGCTGCCATCAAGCTGTACTTCTATGGCAATTTCCGTCTCGGCAGTCATGCGCTGCGCACGCGCCGAACGCGGGGAACAAAGCAGAAAATTCCGGATCGCTTCCCAGGATTCGCTGCAAAATGCGGCATCCGGGTGCTTTTGGCCGAAATAAATACCTTTAGCGTGCAGGTTTTTTGCCAGCTGCATATCCGTGTCCCGGTCCCCGATCACAAAGGAGGCCGCCAGATCGTATCCGGCATTCATATAGGCAGTCAGCATGGCGGTCCCGGGTTTACGGGTCGCCGCGGCTTCGTCTTCATAATGGCCGTCAATATGCACTGCGGAAAACCGTACACCTTCGTTTTTCAGAATTTGCAGCATCTTTTCCTGTACCCGTTCAAAACGTTCCCGGGGAAAATCCGGCCGCCCCAGACCGTCCTGATTGCTGACCATTATCAGCTCGTATTCGCCGCTACGGCTCAGATCGCCCAGCGCACGGATAGCGCCCGGCAGAAACTGCAGCTTATCCAGCGTGTCGACACGTTCGTCCTCGGGTTCGGCAATAATGGTACCGTCGCGGTCAATGAATAAAAGCTTTTTCATAAAGCCATCTCCTTTCCGAAATCTTCAAGTACTGCACAGAGGAAACGGTTCTCATCCGGGGTTCCTACGGTAATGCGCAGGCATTCCCGGCAGTGCATCTGGCCGGAACGGTCGCGGACTATGACCCCTTTTTCACGCAGATAGCGGTAAACCGCTGCGGCATCGGTAAAACGGACCAGAAAAAAATTCGCGGCGCTGGGAAGCACTTCCTTTACGAAGGGCAAGTCCGCGATTGCCGTCATCAGTCTGCTGCGTTCCGTCTTGATCTGCCTGACTATATGTTCTTTTTCCCTTGTTTGCCGCAGGGCAGAAATAACCGTCTTTGCGGTAAGGTCACTGATATTATAGGGATATTTGATCTTGTTCATCAGGGCGACGATCTCCGGAGAGGCAAAGGCCATGCCAAGCCGTAGCGCCGCCATCCCCCAGGCCTTTGAAAAGGTTTGCAGTACGACCAGATTGGGGTGCGCGTCAATTTCTTTTGTCCAGGACTCCGCGTCGGCAAAATCGATGTAGGCTTCATCCACGACCACGATAGCATTGCTTTCGTCTAGAATACGTCGGATAGAATCCGTATCCATCAGATTCGCGCTGGGATTGTTCGGGGAACAGATAAAGATCAGTTTCGGTTTTTTTTCTGCGGCTGTTTTCAGGATCAGCTCCGTATCCAGAGAATAATCCGGACGCAGGGAGACCTGCAGTACGGCAAGATCGTTGATATCAGCGCAGACCTTGTACATACCGTAGGTCGGCGGCATGACCATGATGCTGTCGATACGCGGTTCGCCAAAGACGCGCATCAGCAGATCAATAGCCTCATCGCTGCCGTTCCCCAGAAAGATCTGCTCCTCCCGGGCGATCCCTCGCTCTTCGGCGATCTTTTTCCGTAGTTCCCGCTGCAGGGGATCGGGATAACGGTTCAATGCGCCGCCGGCCGGAGAACCGTAGCTGTTTTCGTTGGCATCCAGGAAGATTTTCGCCTTGCCGCTGAATTCATCGCGCGCAGACGCGTATTTCATCATTCCGAGAATATTCTTACGGACCAGAGACTCAAGTTCGAATGTCATATTATTTCTTCCTTGCGCTGTGTTTCAGGCGCAATGTAACGGCGTTTTTATGTGCTTGCAATCCTTCGGCTTCCGCCATACGTTCCACGGAGGGGCCGATTCCGGCAAGTCCGCTTTCCGTGATATTCTGAAAAGTAATCCATTTCCGGAAGCTATCCAGACATACACCGCCGTAACTGCGGGCAAAACCCGAAGTCGGCAAGGTATGATTGGTTCCGGAAGCATAATCGCCTGCGGATTCGGGCGTATAGGGACCGATAAATACGGAGCCGGCATTCCGGACGCTTCTGCTGAGCTTTTTGGCTTCCCGGGTCTGCAGGATCAGATGTTCGGGTGCGTAGCGGTTTGAAAAATCCATACAGGCTTCAATATCCTTCAGGATCACGATTGCCGCGTATCCCAGGGATTCTTTCACAATATCCGCCCGGGGCAGTCCGGCGGACTGTATCCGGACCTGTTCCAGGACCTTTTCGGAAAGATCCTTATCATTGCTCAGCAGCAGTACCTGGCTGTCGGGACCGTGTTCCGCCTGGGAAAGCAGGTCGGCGGCCAGAAAAGCCGGATCGGCGCTTTGGTCCGCGATGATCAGTACTTCGGAGGGACCGGCCGGCATATCAATGGCGACCCCTTCCATGGAAGCCAGCTGTTTTGCGGCAGTAAGGTACTGATTCCCGGGTCCGAAGATCTTGAATACCGCCGGCACCGATCCGGTACCGTAGGCCATAGCGGCGACGGCCTGTGCGCCGCCGATACGGCAGATCCTGCGGACACCGCATTCCGCCGCAGTCCAGAGAATTAGCGGATCCAGGGTTCCGTCCCTGCGCGGGGGCGAACAGAGCACGATCTCCTCGCAGCCGGCCAGAAAAGCGGGGATCGCCAGCATCAGCACCGAGGAAAAGAGCGGAGCGCTGCCGCCGGGAATATAGAGTCCGACCTTCTCGATGGGCCGGGCTTCGCGCCAACAGCGGACACCGGGTTCCGTCTCAATATTCGTCTCTCCCCCTTCCTGTGCCGCGTGAAAACGCCGGATATTGTCCGCAGCCCTGCGGATGTCCTTTTTTAGCATTTCGGGTACAAACGCCGCAGCGGCTGCAATTTCCGCTTCCGGGTAAAGGACTGTATCGATCACGGCGCGGTCATAGCGTTCTGTCAGGCGGATCAGGGCGGCATCACCTTCCTGCCGGACTTCTTCCATGATCCCGCGAACCGTCACCAAAAGCGTTTCACGCCCTATTTGCGGCCGCCGGCATAGTCTTTCAAGGATGTTTGCATCCGGATAATGATAGATCTTCATCATTCCTCACAGGATCATTTTTTCAATATCGGTAACCAGGAGACTTTCCGCGCCGGCATCTTTCAGCTGCTGGATGATCTCCCAGAATTTATCTTCCTTGATCACCGAATGTACGGAACTCCAGCCGGGCTCGCCCAGTGGCATGATGGTGGGGCTTTTCATTCCGGGTAAAATCCGGCAGATCTGCTCCAGCTTCTCGTTCGGTACGTTCAAAAGGATGTATTTGTGATCCTTGGCTTTATTGACAGCCTGAATACGAAAGCAGAGATCATCTAAAAGGACAAGCTTCCCGGAAGGCAGTTTCCGGTTCCGGTAAACCGCAGCTTCCGATTGCAGAACGAGTTCCACTTCGCGCAGACCGTTACTGATCAGCGTGCTTCCGGTGCTGACGATATCAAAGATGGCATCCGCCATATTGATGCCCGGAGTGATCTCAACGGATCCGGAGATTTCATGGATCTGCGCGGAGATCTTATTCTTATTCAGGAACTTTTTCAGCAGGCGCGGATAGGATGTGGCAATGCGCTTGTTCTGCAGATCCTGCACCGAGCTGTAAGTCAGATGTTTGGGGACGGCGACGGACATCCGGCATTTTCCAAAACCCAGCGGCAAAACCTTCAGAATATCCGCTGCAGACTCCAGCGCTACATTTTCGCCCACAATGCCAATATCCGCAACACCGTCTTCCACATAACGGGGAATATCGTCATCGCGAAGGAAAAGCATTTCCAGCGGAAAATTCAGAGCTTCCGTTTTGAGCTTATCCTGTCCGTTATGCTCAAAATGGATTCCGCAGTGTTCCAGCAGCTCCAGGCTCCCGGTCGCCAAACGCCCTTTTTTCTGAATTGCCAGTGTCAGCATAATTACCTCGTATTTTTCCGGCTCTTAAAAAAAATCCCGATTCAATCAGGGAATCGGGATCAAACTATTTCAACGCCATGCAAATCCCGGCTCCCTATGGAGCGGTATGATGGCGTGCATTTTGCAACATTGCTTTCATATTCATTCCGTTCACGTTGTCGAATTTATAATAATAGAAAGCCGATGTCAATTCGTTTTTGATAAATGACAAAATATTTCCGCCATTTCAAACAAATTCTTCTTATTTAGGAAATATTGTCAATGAAATGACATTTTACATTCAGCGCTCTCGGTGTTTTTTAAGCGTTATCGCCACGAAAAATACGGAGCGGGATCATCTAAAAGATATGCAGGCCCAGGGAAAGCCGCAGAAGCTGTCCGAACAGCGGATGTGTGCTGTCGAGCCGGCCGCTGCAGATATCCGTGATCCCGCCGGAATAGCGAAGATCGACAGAGACGATGCCCAGCAAACGGAGTCCGACACTGACCGCGAATCCCGTTTGAGAAAATTCATAATTTTCCAGATATGTGATATCCGGATTCCCGATGATCTCCATCAGGGGCAGGCCCACATTGATTCCTGCCGCGACATAGGGTTGAATGACCGGGATATCCACCTGATATCTGGCCATTAGCAAGGCATTGATATATTCGGTGTTCACGGTGGTTCCGCCGATCACATCCATAAATGGATCGCCCTCGATAATGCGGGCGATGGAGAAGCCCTCCAGCGCGAGATTGCCTTCAAGCTGTATACCGAAGGAACCGAAATTAATTCCCGCAAAAACACCGCCGGTATGCGCAGTGATCGCCGATGGATCGCTGATATCCGCGATGTATCCCTGAAAAGCATCTCCCGTAAATCCGCGGAAGGAATAATTCGCCCCGAGCCGGACACCCAGATCGATCTGCGCAGGCAGCGGCGGTGTCAGGATCAGCAAAGCGATGATCGTCAACAGCAGCTTTTTCATATTACGCTCGTTGTTTTGTTGTGATATTTTTATAAATATAATCCGGGTGTAATTCATTAACAAATATTTTTTTTCGTAACAATAATAATTATTGAACTTTTAATTTAATAAAAAAACCCGCCGTTTGGCGGGTTCATAACTTAGGTGGCTGCGCGGATCAGAATATATACAGGCCCAGTGAGAGACGCACAAGATTGGAGAAGGTCGTTGCGGCGTCATAGGTCTCGGGGGTATAGATGTCGGTGATGCCCTGTACATAACGGACCTCAACATCGACCATATCAAATATCTTTACACCTACTCCGATCGCGAGTCCGAGTTTTGTGAAATCAAAGTTCGCCAGATCGATCTCAGTGCCTTCAACCACGGATTCACCAAGGGGAATTCCCACATTGACGCCCGCCAGAATGAAGGGTTTTATCACAACCAGATCCAGATTGTAGCGTGCGGCAAGCACGGCATTCAGATAATTGGTCCGGATGATTGTGTTTTCGATCACGTCCGAGGGTTCTCCGTCAAGAACGCCTTCAATGGAAAATCCTTCCATCGAAAAGAGTCCTTCGGCCTGAACGGCAAAAGAACCAAATCCGATCGCCGTATAAAGGCCGCCGACAAAACCCGTGATGTTGCCCAGATCGCTGAACTCTTCGACGTAACTCTGGAAATCAAATTCTTCGCTTTGAATATATGAGTAGTTTGCACCCAACTTGATACCCAGATCAAACTGGGCAAAGGCAGCCGATGCAAACAACACACACATCAAAATCACGATACCTTTTTTCATTTTTTTAGCTCCTTTACGATCATTGCTTCTAAAGATGGTAAAAAATAATTCTTCCCGGATATCATAACAAGAAAATTCTTTAAAAAATAAATATATTAAACCTGTAACAAATAACGCCCTCAAAAAAAATAGATTTTCAAAAAAAGGCTATGAATTCTCCCCATATTGAATAAATTACATCCTCGATGCGCAGGACAATTAAAATGCAGGAAAAAAAATGACATCCATCCGGCACCTGGCCGAAAAAGCAAAAGCCGCTGCTCTCCTGCTCCGTTTGCTGGATACGGAGAAAATAAGACAGATCCTGAGCGAAATGAGCACTGCACTTCTGGACAATCAGAAGATCATACTCCGTCTCAACCGTCAAGATCTGGAAAACGGTAAGGCTATGCGCCTGTCCGATTCCATGATCGACCGCCTTTTCCTGAACGAAGAACGGCTCCGGCATATTACCGGACTTCTGCCCCGTCTTGGCGCCGATAAAGAGATCGAACAGCGTTTTGCCCGGCTCATCAAGACGGATTGCCAGTTCCCCTGTCAGCCGTCCGTAGCGGGACTGATCTTCGAATCCTGTCCCTATATTACTATCCTGTCTCCCCTCTTTGCCCTTACGGCCCGCATGTCCGTGATCCTGCGCGGCGGCAAAGAAGCTTTTCATTCCAATACAGCCATTGTTTCCATTCTCTGCGATATACTGGAAAAAAACGGGCTTCCGAGAGAGATCGTCGCCCTTGCTCCCACTACCGATCGTGTTGCAATGGCGGAGATGTTGCAACTTCCGGATCTGATCGACCTGATCATTCCGCAAGGCAGCGAAGGGCTCCTGAAATATGTCAATAATAACAGCAGGATACCCGTTGTAAAAAGCTACACCGGCTTTATCGATCTCTGCCTTGACCAGGAACTCAGCGACCAGGAAGCCATTCAGCACCTGCTGCCTTTTTAATACATCATTTATTTTGATTAACCGCTTTATTTATTAAATTGCAATTGATGCGTTATTATTTAATTATTGCTCTCATCCTTCTCCTGACGGCCTGCGGGGACAATCACAGCGCGTATCGCGGTTCCCGATCCTGCCGCAAATGCCACGAAAATTTTTATGCGCTTTGGGAAGATTCGCATCACGGTCTGGCAATGCAGGATTTTAATGCCGCTTTTGCCCGTTCATCGCTCAGTCCCTGCGACAGCGGAATCCGGGTAGCCGATGCGAATTACCGTTTTATAATGCGGGGAAAACGCGGATATATCGTTCGCCGCGAAGATAAGCGGCGTTTTCGCATCCGCTATGTGCTGGGCGGCAAATATGTCTATTATTTCCTGACGCCATTTGAAAAAGGCAAACTGCAGACCTTACCTCTGGGTTACGATGTGCGCAGTAAAACATGGTTCGACATCACAGCTTCGGCGATCCGGATGCATCCGGATGTTCCGGACCGGGCCCTGCCATGGACCGACCGCCGTTATACCTTCAATACCGCCTGTTTTTCCTGTCATGTCAGTCAGCTCAGTACCGAATATGATTTTGCCCGGGACCGTTACCGTACACGCTGGCTGGAAGCCGGCATCAATTGTGAAACCTGTCACGGACCTGCGGAACTGCACAATACCGTCTTTAAAGATGCCGAAAGGCGGGGCTATGTACCGGATTCGACCTATATCAGGACTATTACCCAAGACCGCGGCTATTCGGCGGCACAGGTAAATGCCGTTTGTTCCTACTGCCATGCCAAGATCATTTCGCTAACACCGGAATATGTCCCCGGCGATGAATTTTTTGATCATTACGACCTGATTACCTATGAAAATCCGGATTATTATCCGGACGGACGGGATCTGGGCGAAAATTACACTTATACCAGCTGGCTGATGTCGAACTGTGTAAAGAACAGTAACATGGACTGCCTGCACTGCCACAGCAGCAGCGGACGCTATATTCAGAAAGACGATCCCAACACTTCCTGCCTTCCCTGCCATGAACAACGCGTTTCCAATGCCTCCGCCCATACTTTTCACCGTGCAATTTCTCCGGGAAACATTTGTATCAACTGTCATATGCCCAAAACGGATTTTGCCCGCATGACCCGCTCCGATCACTCCATGCGCCCGCCCATGCCCGCATTAAGCGATGCCTGCGGATCGCCCAATGCCTGCAATCTCTGTCACCGCAGCAAAAGCACCGCCTGGGCGGATTCGCTCATCCGGAAACGTTACAGCGGCCGTTTTCAGTCGAATACCCGACGCTGGGCAGATGTCCTTCAGGCGCTGCGCCGTTCGGAGCAAATTCCTGCCGGAGAAATCATTGCCGTGCTGCGCGAGGAAGACTCGGAAATTGTCCGGAGTTCTATCTTGCGCAGTCTGCCCCCGGAAAGAGAAACATCATTCATTCCGCTCTTTAGCGAATTGCTGCGCAATCCTTCTCCGTTGGTCCGTGCGGCGCTTATAATGAACCTTTCGGACGCGCGTTACCCGGAACTGCATGAATCTTTGCTTGCCGCCTGCTCCGACAGCATTCTGCTGGTCCGCATCCGTGCCGCGGAAGCGCTGAGCGGCATTCCCGATACGGAAATCCCGCAGCGTTATCGCTCCGCCTTTCTCCGGGCAAAACAGGAATACCGGAAAAGCCTGGAGAGTTTTCCCGACAACGAGATGTCCCATTACAATCTTGGAAATTATTACAGTGCCGCTGCAAATCCGCCGGCAGCTGCGGCAAGTTACCGGCGGGCGCTGCGGCTACGGCCGGATTATGCCGAAGCTGCCGTTAACCTGGGGCTGCTGTACTATGAGAGCGGCAGAACGGATTCCGCAATGTTTTTTCTGCAGAAAGCGGCGCGGGAACACCCGGAACTCCCGGCGGCACAAATCAATCTGGGACTATTGTACTCGGAAAGCGGAAAACATCGCGAAGCAATTCAGAGCTTCGAATCGGCCTATGCGCTGGACGGCAATTCTCTGAGTGCCTACAATCTGGCCATACTCTACGGAGATCGTGATTTGGGAAAAGCTTTGGAATGGGCGGGCATTGCCTATGAAGCCGTGCAATCCGACCCCCGTTATGTTTACCTGTATGCCTATTTTCTTTACCGCAGCGGGCAGCGACAGGAGGCCTTGAGGATTACCCGGCAGGCCCTCGGACAGGGCATCTCCTCCCGGGATATCCGCGAACTGCGGCAAAAACTTGAGTCAAGTCATTAAAATATTTAGCGAAAGATCCCGTTTAAAATTACATCAGAGAAACGCCGATCACGTTTAACTTTCTGTGTTTTAAACCGACAGCCGGAATCGGCATTTCCCTTGCCCGGCTCATTTTTATCTGCGTTTCAGCTTTTTTCCGATGTATTCGTTGACCGATTCCGCGATCTTCTTTGCCATTTCTGTACGGAATTCCGGATTGGCCATTTTATTTTCATCTTCGGCATGGCTCATAAATGCCAGCTCGACCAAAATGGAAGGCCGCTGACTCATCCGGCACATCATGTAGTTGAAAGAACCTACCACGCCAAATTCTTCCAGAGGAAGTTCCCGCATGGTCGCATACGTCAGTTCGGCAAAATCCCGCCAGTATGGATTGTTGTAATAAGTACTGGTTCCGGATACGCGCAGATAATCGCCGGCGGCCGCATTGGCATGGATGGAGACAAACACATCCGCCTGCAGCGAGTCGGTTGTCAACCAACGCTCACGCAGCGTGGGACTGCTGTCACCGGGACGGATCTCAACGACCTTGTAGCCCATACTTATCAGCATATCGCGAACTTTTTCCGTAACATCCCGGTTGACATCCTTTTCTTTCATTCCGGATAATCCCAGGGCTCCCCAGTTCCATTCTCCACCATGCCCGGCTTCCAGCGCTATCAGCATATTTTTTCGCAAAGGCGGATAGCGCAGCTGCAGACTGAGATAACGCGCGTCCTGTTTCAGATCGTAACCCCAGATCTCCGTATCCTGCAAATATACCAGAACATCATAGGTTTCGGCATCCACCTGTTGCCAGGTAACATAATCGACGATTTCCAGTCCTTCGCGGTGAGTGATCCAGGTGCTGTTGGAATGCACTCCGTAAAGGCGTATCCGAATGCGTTGCAGTTCCGGTTCGGGATGAACGGAATACGGAACGGGTTCGGGCCGCGGGATGGTAACGCTTTCAAAAGCGGAATCCTTCTGAATGCTGATGGAACTTATGTTGTATTTCGGCCGCGGCATTCCGGTCGGCAGCGTACGGACATGCCGTTCGTTGACATACCCATACTGCGTCCCGTTCAAACGCACCCGGTAATCGGGTCCGAATTTTCCGTCCGTCACAAAGCGGACCCCCCGGGAATATTCGTGGATATAAGGTCCGCCCAAACGCACTTCTCCCAGGGAATACGATACGGGTGTGAAGTCTTCCAGGATCTCGATCAGCGGGAAGCTTTCCGCCGGACGCACCTTCAGACTCAGCGGAAGATTATAGGAATAGTCTTTGCCCTTTTTGTCCCGTGCGGCCACCTGAATGCGGACCGAATCATCCGCGGTAAAGGGCCGGGTGGGAATTTCAGCCACGTATTGATTGCCGTTGTACCATAGTGGATAAGTTTTTCCGTTTGCGTAAAGCAGGATAGTATCCATTACATCCGCCAGATGCGATGCAAAGCTTATCCGCAAATAGTCGTCCGGGGGCAGAATTACGCTTCCCTGCGGACTTACGCTGCTTAGGATCAGCGCATGCCGTGTACTGGTATCCGGCATATTGCCGAAGTAGACATCCTCGTAATACAGGGAATCGCCGTCAACATACAATGTGCCCCGCACCCGGCTGCGTTTTCCGTAAGGCGCAAGCTTGACCCATTTAAAAAAGACGCCGGTATAGAGATAAGCGCTCAGTGTTTCACCGTTAATACGGGTTTCTCCGGGAGAGGCGCGGAAGAGGAACTGAAATGCAGAATCCTGCGTGATAAAGGAAGGCGCCCTGCGCAGTTCAATGAATTTTTCCGGACGGCTCAGTTCCCGGTTCGATATGGCGCTGTAACGATAGGGCTTTACCCACTCGCGCGTCGAATAGCGGAACTGCGCATCCGTACTTTGCAGATTCAGGGTGCGCGGAAGCCCTTCCTGAATAAAGCAGAGGCGGTTATGCTGATCCACCACGCGCAAACGTCCGTCCTGTGGGATCTTGACAATATCATAAGGAATATGCAGAGCATCCATATCAATTTCGACCGGAACATAGCGGTTATGTGTGCGGGCAAGGTACGGAAGTCCGGCTTTCTCTTCAAAAAGCGATTTGCTTTCCAAAATATCCGAAGCGGGCATGCCAATAAGGCCGCATCCACCTTTCTTGCGGATATATGCCAGCGATTTGCGGAGATCGGATTCCCGGAACTGTTCCACGTCTCCCTGCAGCAATGGAATAATCGCAAAATTCAGGGTTGTGGCTTCACGATAGGCTTCATAGAGATCTTCAAAATTTTTGTTACGCATCAGAAGGCGCGGTACCAGCACGTCGATCAGACCGTTTTCCAGCCAGCTGAGCCCTTTCTGGAAATAATACAGATCCGCCGGAAAGAGATCCCGGATCCCTTTTATTTCAAAAGGCAGGGGTTCACTTTCCGCAAAGATCAGCAGATAGGGTTTGCGCAGACGGATCTCCGCGACCATGGCTTCCAGGCAGGAACTCAGGATGTCCTGGGCATAGGCTTCGATCGTTTTCCCGCTTAAAGTGCGGAGGTTCTCATACTGTTTCTGAAAAACCGCACTTTTGATAATGGCATCGTTTGGATAATTAAGCTGTGAAAAATAAAAACCGTCTACTTCGTAGCGGTCGCGGACATGTGCCACCCGATGCTTCTGATAAGAGATAACTTCGGGATTTGAAGGGTCCAGATAATGGTACAAATCGCTGCGCAGCGCCTTAGAATTATCGTCCGTCAGGATCCATTTGGGATTTTTAAAGAATATATGATCGGGAGAATGCGGTTTAGTGACGGAATTATAGGCGGTAAGGACATCCATATTGACGATCAGCTGGAGACGATGGGCTCTTGCCTCCCGGATAGCAAACTCCAGGGGATCAAAACCGGGATGTGTTTCTGCAAATATCGCCGACCAGGTTTCCGACGGAGCGGGATAAAAGGCTTCTCCGGCTTCGCTTATCTGGAAAATAATGCTATTGTAGCCCTGTTCGCCGGCATCGCGGATCAGCCGGCTGATCGCAGTTTTCTTTGCCTCTGTGCCGCTTTGGTATGCCCAGTCACTGCCACGGATCATCAGTCCGCGAAACTCGGCTTCCGCCGCCATGATCCATGCCGTTGCCGACAGCAAAAAGATCAGTGTGATCCGCAGGACCTGTCTTCTTCCCGATGTGCCATATCGTTTCATAATACCCCTTGTGTTTATCTGCATCGACCAAATGTAAATAATCCCGGCGGAAAATGAAACAGGAGAATATAGGATCCTCCTGTTTTGCTGTCGGAGCGACAGGATTTGAACCTGCGACCCCTTGAACCCCATTCAAGTGCGCTACCGGACTGCGCTACGCTCCGAAAAAAGCAGGTTAATTTATTCTTTTTATCAGCGCGATGCAACGCATTTTTAAAAGATTCCGGATATAAAAGGGAAATTCGGGACCCGGGACTCAAAATGGTCAGCGCAGGCCCTACCCGGCTGTTTTCCATGTATCTTTTTATTTAAGGGCGATTATTCTTCTTGCGATTCGTTCAGGATAGCAATGACATCGCGGATATTGGAAGCTATTTTCTGCAGAAGTTCCCGCATTTCGCTGTTGACCGGATCCGTTTCAGCCTTGCGGGGTTCCGCGTTTTCCGAAGCTGCTTCGACAGCGGTTTCAGGACTGCTTTCCACATCCGCGATTTCGCTTTCGCCGGGGAAAGGCAGATTTTCTTCCGGTTCTTCCGGTTCCGCAGCGGAAGCTTGCATCTGCAGGGGTAGCGGAATAATTTCCGGCTCCTGCGATATCGGCGGCGTTTCTTGGGTTTTATCTTCCGCCGCTTCCGTCATTTCTTCTTCCGCTTCTTCCTCGAGCGGTTCAACGGCTGCATCCGCGGCCGCTTCCGCTGCTTCCTCTTCCATGGGAGCGATCTCCGACAGTTTCCGTTCGTAGAGACCTTCTTCCCGCAAAGAGCGGATCATTTCCGCCGCTTCCTGGATCGAGAGATGTTTGCCATGGACATAATAGTGGATAAGCCGGATGAGGGCAATGTCCTCTTTTTTATAAATTCGGTTACCTGCGCGGTTCTTCTGCGGTTTCAGGTCTTTAAATTCCGATTCCCAGTAGCGAATCACCGATTGTTTGATATCCAGCATTTCGCTGATCTCGCTGATCGAATAATATAATTTCCTGATACCCGTATACTTCATGGAAGGCCTCATTATTAATTGCTTAAAAATACGCTTTTAATCAGCTTATTTTCAAGCATTTTTTATACTTTTTCTCAGGATGATCACATTGAGGATCAATGCATGAATTTTTGCGCAATACGGGTAAAAAAGGCAAAGGAATGGAAAAGCTGTTCCTTGCAGTTTTCAAAGCTGTGGCAGGCGGAACGGATGCGGATCTTGCGGAGTACGCTGCGAGAATTGTCCACCGTGCGGTAGACAACGGAACGCGGGATCACTCCGTAACGGGAAGCTCCCGTAAAACCGACCAGATTCCGGTATCCGGCTTGCCTGGCGGCGTCGACAACCCTTCTGTTATAGACCCCGAAAGGAAAACAGAAAGTCGGGATCTCCCTGCCCGTCAGCGCTTCGAGCGAGGCCTTGGAATGTTCCAGCTCGTATTTCAATTCATCGTCTTTCATGCCGGTCAGCACCCGATGCCGCTCGCCGTGTGAAGCGATCTCCCAGTCCTTTTCCTGTAATTCCAAAAGCTGAGCGGCGCTCATGTGGCGGGAATGGGTGTCGCCGGGTCTGAAATCCCAGACATTGTCTTTCCCGATATAGGCATTCAGGACAAAAAGGGTTGCATGGAAGCCCAGTTTTTCCAAAACCGGTGCGGCATAGTGATAAACGCTTTCGTAAGCGTCATCAAAGGTCAGAACAAAACGGTTTTCTTCCGGTTTGGCAAGATATTCCTTCAGACTGCAGCCTTTATACCCTTTTTTGGCAAGGTGCTGCATCTGAGCCGTAAATGCGCGGGGATACATCATTGTGAACGACAATTCCCACTGCCGGGATATCTTGTGGTATGCCAGAACCGGGTAAGGTTTCAATTTATTTTCCTTTCGGTTTCAACAGCAGGGAACGAAAGGCGCTTTCGTCAAAGAGTTCGTTTGCCAGCCTGCGGATGTCCTCCGCACTCACAGCTTCAATACGCTTCAGGGATTCGTCGATACTGATGAGTTCTCCATAGCGGATATGCTGTTGCACCATGCGCTCGAGGCGGTTGTGCATGCTTTCAAGCCCCATGACCATCGATCCTTTTGCCTGTGCTTTGACCTTATTCAGCTCGGTGTCCGAGATATCGCTTTCTTTCAGTTTGTTCAACTCTATCCAGATAAGATCGTGCAGTTTTTTCACATACTTCCGGTCTGTAGCCGTATAGACGCCGAAGAGGCCGGTGTCCTTGAAAGCATCGATAAAGGAAAAGATGGTGTAAGCAAATCCGTAGCGTTCACGGATATGGTGAAAGAGCCGTGAGCTCATGCCGGCGCTTAAAACGGCGTTCAGGATCATGTAACTGTGCCGGCGTTCGTCGCTGTAACCCAGTGAACGGCGACCGATAATATAATGGCACTGAGCGATATCCCGCTCAACGACCTGCTCCTTTTCTCCCGCTTCCGTCAGGGGCGGAATGTGATGCGGGCTTATAATTCTATCCACCCCGCCCATAAGCGCTCCGACCTTTTCGACAAATCCCGCATGTTCAACCGCACCGGCTGCAGCGACAATGATGCGGCCGGGCACATAGAAGCGACTCACAAATTCCCGGATACTCGTGGAATTGAACGATTTGACCGTTTCCAGGCTGCCGAGAATGGGGTATCCGTAGGGATGCGCGGGAAACATCTGTGCTGCAAAGGCATCGTTTGCCACATCCTGCGGGGTATCCAGGGAATCGCGGATCTCTTCCGCGACCACGGTCTTCTCGCGTTCGATCTCCCTGCGGGGATACGTGGAATGCAGCACGATATCACTCAGCACTTCCAGCGCGGGGTACAGTTCGCTGTCAAGAATGCGGGCGTAGTAAGCCGTCATTTCCCGCGAAGTATAGGCGTTGACGTGGCCGCCGTGCGACTCGATATCTTCGACAATATCATAGGCGGAACGGCTTTGGGTGGCCTTAAAGGACATGTGTTCGATAAAATGCGCGATACCGTTATTGGCTGCGTTCTCATCGTTCACACCGGTTTCAATAAAAATGCCCAACGCAACCGATCGAACAGAATCCACCGGTTGCGTCAGGATTGTTAACCCGTTTTTCAGAACGGTTTTATGATAGATCGAAAGCATTAATTACGACGATGATTATCGCGGCGACCTTTGGAAAAATTCGGTTTCCGGTTGTTGTCACGCGGCCTGCGTTCAGGTTCCACATAGCCTTCGGGCGGTTCGGTAAGACGTTTCATGCTCAGGTTGTTTCTACCCTGGCTGTCGATCTCAAAGAGTTTCACCTTAACCTTGTCGCCTTCGTTGACGATATCCTTGACCGAATTGGTCCGGCCCCACTGCATTTCACCAATGTGAATGAGGCCTTCCTTGCCCGGCATAAATTCCGCAAAGGCACCAAATTCCATGAGACGGGTAACGGTTGCGTCATAGACCTTGCCCACTTCGGGTTCGGCGATCAGCGCACGGATCATATCGCAGGCTTCTTCCGCTTTGGCGGCGTCCATGGTAAAGATATGCACCGTTCCGTCCTGATCGATATCGATCTCCACGCCGGTCTTGGCGATAATGTCTTTGATCACTTTTCCGGAGGGACCGATCACCGCGCCGATCTTGTCGACGTCAATGCGCATGGTCGTAATGCGCGGCGCCCATTTGCTCAGTTCCGGACGCGGTTCGGAAAGCGCTTCGCGCATCTTGTCCAGAATAAAGAGACGGCCTTCGCGGGCCTGATTCAATGCGATCTTCATGCGGTCAAACGACAGTCCGAGGATCTTGAGGTCCATCTGGATCGCCGTAACTCCGTCCTGAGTACCGGTCACTTTAAAATCCATATCTCCGTAGTGATCCTCTTCGCCAAGAATATCGGAAAGCACGGCGAATTTGTCACCCTGCGTGATCAGACCCATGGCAATGCCGCTAACCATTTTGCGAATGGGTACGCCGGCGTCCATCAGGGAAAGGCAGGCGCCGCAGACGGAAGCCATTGACGAAGAACCGTTGGATTCCATAATATCGCTCACCACGCGGATGGTATAAGGGAATTCTTCAGGAGTTGGCAGAACGGTTTTCAAAGAACGTTCTGCGAGGTTCCCGTGCCCCACTTCACGGCGGCTGACACCGCGGATCATGCGGGCTTCTCCGGTGCAGAAAGGCGGGAAGTTATACTGCAGCATGTAGACTTTTTCGGAATCGCCGTCAATATTGTCCAGCATCTGCGCATCGCGTCCGGATCCCAGAGTGGTGGTAACCAAGGCCTGGGTTTCGCCGCGGGTGAACAGAGCCGAACCATGTGCACGCGGCAAAACCTGCACTTCGGGTGTAATTTTCCGGATCTCCTGCGTCTTGCGTCCGTCAACACGAACACCTTCGCTGAGAATCTTTTCCCGGATCACTTCCTTATGAATTTCATGCACGATATTTTTCACCGCTTCAAGGCAGTCCGGATAGCTTTCTTCCAGCTCGGCCGTGATCGCTTCAACCAGGGCGTCTTCGGCTTCTGCGCGTTCCTGCTTTAGGGTTTTTGAGAGAATATCCAGCATGGAATTGCCAACCTTCTTGCGAACGGTTTCGACAAAGGCCGTATCGACCTCTTCGGCAGGAGCTTCACGTTTCTGCGGCTGAAGGGCTTCAACAAGCGCGTTCTGCAGTGCAATGAATTCAACGATCTGCTTGTGGCCGGTTTTGACCGCATCCAGCAAATCGTCTTCCGAAATTTCCTTGGCTTCGCCTTCGACCATCACGATAGAATCGGCAGATCCCGCCACAATGATCTCCAGATCGCTTTCTTCGATCTGCGGAGCGGTGGGATTGATGATAAGCTCTCCGTTCACGCGTCCCGCGCGGACGGATGCGATGGGCCCTTCAAAGGGAATATCCGAGATGCTCAAAGCAGCCGAAGCGGCAACTGCACCCAGCATATCCGGCTGGTTTTCACCGTCATAGGACAATACGTTCACAATAACCTGGGTTTCATAGAACCAGTTCTTCGGCAACAAGGGCCGAATCTGGCGGTCGATGATGCGGGAAACCAGGATCTCCCGGTCCGAGAGCCTGCCTTCACGGCGTAAAAAACCGCCGGGGATCTTTCCGCTGGCATAAAATTTCTCGCGGAATTCCACTGACAGGGGGATAAAATCCTGACCCTCGTTCATCGTTTTGTTGGATACGACGGTCGCCAATACCATGGTGTCGCCTACCCTTGCAAGAACAGCACCATCCGCCTGCTTGGCAATTCTTCCCGTTTCCAGGCTGATCGTTTTTGCAGCAATGGTTTTTTCTTTAATGATCAAAATATACTCCTTACGGCAGGACTTTTTATCCTGCACTGTTAAATTTTGTTACTTTCTTAATCCGAGTTTCGTGATTAATTCAAGGTAACGATTGTAATCTTCGTTCTGGACATAACGCAGCAGACGGCGGCGCTGGCCGACGAGCTTGGAAAGACCACGACGGTTGTGGTGATCTTTCTTATGCGTTTTTACATGTTCGGTCAGATCGCTGATCCTTTTTGTTAAAATGGCGACCTGTACTTCGGGCGCACCACTGTCCTTTTCGTCTTTACCGAATTTTTTTACCAGTTCCGCGATTTGATCTTTTGTTAAACTTGACATTTTTCCTCCGTCAAATATGTTTTGCATGTTTCAATATCTTTCCCAATCCGGCTGATCAAGTCAGCTTCCTTATCGAATTTTCGTTCTTCGCGAACATAATGTTCGAAATGTATTTCAAGCGTTTTCCCGTACTGTTGCTCCAGCTGCACTCCGATGGCATGCACTTCCAGGGAAATGCCGTTTTCCGCAAAGGTGGGCCGTGTTCCGATATTGCAGACCGCGGGATATTCCCTGCCGTCCAGCGTCAGCCGTACGCAATAGACCCCGCAGGCGGGAATCAGGCAGCGTTCCAGATGCGGTTTGACGTTCAGGGTCGGATAACCCAGTTTACGTCCGCGTTTTTTGCCCGGGATCACCGTACCGGAGATGCGGTAGGAATACCCCAGCATGGCATTCACATCTTCAATACGGCCCTGTTTGAGGGCCTGACGGATGCGCTGACTGCTGATCTCCCCGCCGGCATCGCTGCTCTTGGGAACGATCAGCAGATCAAAGGCATGTTCGAGGGCATAATTCTGCAGAAATGCAATACCGCCTTCATGCCGTTTCCCGATATGGTGATCGGGTCCGGCCACCAGGGCTTTCAGATCCAGATATTTCAATAAACGCGCCATAAAGGCTTCGCGGCTCATCCCGGAAAAATGCCGGTTGAAAGCCCGGATGCAGAGCATGTCAACATTCAGATCGCGTATCATTGCGATCTTTTCATCGGCTTTCATCAGTGCAATCTCTTTTTCGCTACCCAGAATTTCCCTGGGCGTCGGCGAGAAGGTCATCAGCATGCTTTTTACACCCCTGCGCCGCGCTTCTTCGCAGACTCTGGCAATGATCGCCCGGTGACCGCGGTGAACGCCGTCAAAGGCGCCAATGGCAAGTACGACCGCCGGCCGGTCCTTTATGGCATCGATTCTCTGATAGATTTCCATGCTTCCGTAAACTCATCCAGTGTCAGACATTCTTTCAGGCCCCAGAGACCGATCTGCTCGCGCAGCAGTTCTAGGGCGTAGGCACCGCAGCCCAGGGCTCTACCGATATCCGCCGCAAGCGTGCGGATGTAGGTCCCGCTTCCGCAACGGATACGGCAGCGCAAAAGCGGCCAGTCATATTCCAGTATCGTAATAGTCTCGATGCGTACCGGCACCGCTTCTCTTTCAATGATCGTTCCCTTGCGTGCAAGGGTGTACAGGCGTTCGCCATTGACCTTTTTTGCCGAGTACATGGGCGGGGTCTGTTTAATTATACCCGTGAATTGCGGCAAAAGGTCTTCAATCGCACGCAGGTCCGGTGGCGTTCCCTGCCCGCTTTGCGCAATGATGCTGCCCGTCCTGTCCTGCGTATCGGTCTCGGCGCCCAGCCGTATGTCAACCCGGTACACTTTGTCCAGGTCCTTATAAGGGCCCAGACGCCGTGTGTGCGTGCCGAATCCCAGGATCAGCAATCCTTCTGCGAAAGGATCCAGCGTTCCGCTGTGACCGACCTTGCGAAAACCCGTAATGCGTCTGCATTTATTGACGACATCAAAAGATGTCCAGCCCGCGGGTTTATACAGCGGTACGGTTATGCCGGTGATCACTCCCGGATCAGATATCTCGCAAAAGGGTATTAACTCTTTCAACTTGATCCAGACTGTTGTCAATAAACAATTTTACTTCCGGGACAAAGCGCATTTTGACCTTGTTCCCGATCTCAAGGCGAATCCGCCCCTTATATTCTTTCAGGACCTTCAGGCATTTCCCGCGAACCGTCTCATCGCCGGGATAGACGCTTATATAGATCCTCGCTTCTTTCAAATCCGGGGTCATTTCGACCTGCGAGACCGTCAGCATGACGTGACTGCATTCCCGGGGCGCGGCGTGAACCAGCAGGTCCCCAACCGTGCGCCGGATCTCTCTCGAAAGCCGTTCTGTTCTGGAGCGCATGCCTTATTTCCCCAGTTTCCGTTTGATGGCTTTTTCCGTATAGCTCTCAATAATGTCGCCCTCGCGGAAATCCACAAAGGAATCGATGTAAATACCGCACTCATAGCCTTCGGCAACCTCTTTTACGTCGTCTTTGAAACGTTTGAGTGAGGTCAGATAGCCTTTAAAAATCTCTTCTTTATCACGAATGATGCGGATGGTGGTATTGCGTTTCATCACGCCGCTCAGAACCGTGGAACCTGCGATCACTCCGATCCGTGAAATGGAGATCAGCTGGCGCACCTCGGCAGTGCCGAGGATTTCCCGTACTTTTTCGGGTTCCAGCAGACCTTCCAGTGCAAGACGGACGTCCTCTACCGCATCATAGATCACGGTATAATTCCGGATCTCCACATTGCGTTCCCGTGCAAGTTCCAGCGCTTTTCCGGTCGCATTGACGTGGAAACCCACGATCACCGCCCGGGAAGCGGATGCCAGGTTGATGTCCCCTTCATTGATCATTCCGATACCGCGATGGATCACATTGACGGCGACCTCCTTTGTCGATAATTTCATAAAAGAGTCCGCAAGGGCCTCGATGGAACCGTCCACGTCGCCTTTGATTACCAGTGCCAGTTCACGGGTGCGGCCTTCGGCGATCTGCCGGCCGATCTCATCCAGCGTTTGAAGAGATTGTGCGCGGAATTCCTGTTCGCGATGAATCTTCTGGCGTTCCGCAGCAATGCGGCGTGCGTCTTTTTCCTCATCCATAACGATAAAATGGTCCCCGGCCTGCGGAACGTTGTCAAAACCCTGGATCTGAACCGGATCCGAAGGCTTTGCCAGCTTGAGCCGTTCGCCGAATTCGTTCATCATGGCGCGGACCTTTCCGGCATTGCGGCCGCAGATAAAGGCATCGCCGACGTGCAGGGTACCCTGATTGATCAGGACGCTGGCAACGGCGCCGAGCCCTTTGTCCAGCTGCGATTCAATTACAACCCCGCGGGCATTGCCCTCGGGAACGGCTTTCAGTTCCTTTAACTCGGCTTCCATCAGGATGGCGTCCAGCAGGGCTTCCATATTCTGTCCGGTCTTTGCAGAAAGTTTTACCGATTGCACCTTACCGCCCCAAGCTTCGACCAGTACGTTCTTTTCGGACAGTTCACGGATCACGCGATCGGGATCGGCTTCGGGTTTATCCATCTTATTGATAGCAATGATAATGGGGACGCCGGCAGCGTGAGCGTGGTTAATGGCTTCCTGGGTTTGCGGCATTACGCCGTCGTCGGCGGCAACCACGATCACGACAATATCCGTTACCTGGGCACCGCGGGCGCGCATGGCTGTAAAGGCCTCATGCCCGGGCGTATCCAGAAAGGTAATGCGTTTGCCGGAAGCGGTGCTGACACTGTATGCTCCGATATGCTGGGTAATTCCCCCGGATTCCCCCGAAACCACACTGGATTTGCGTATATAATCCAGAATGGAGGTCTTTCCGTGGTCCACATGTCCCATAACCGTCACGATCGGCGAACGTTCTATGGCTTCGCCGTCGTCCAGTTCTTCCTCTTCAATGACCTCTTCGGTATATTCTTTGATCTTCCGCGCCTCGTAACCGTATTCGGCAGCCAGAAGCTCAATGGTATCCCACTCAAGACGCTGGTTGATCGTCACCATCAGTCCTATGCCCATGCACTGGGCAATAATGTCCACCGCGGAAACGTTCAGACGTTTGGAAAGCTCGTCCACGCTGATGAATTCCGTAACCTCCAGGATGTTGCCCTGCTGGAATTCTTCTTCCTGTTCGCTTTGACGGGATTTGTATCTTTTCTTTTTGGGTTTGTCTTCCATGGAAGCCAGCGTAGCGCGGATGGACTTGTTGACTTCCGCCTGGTCGACTACCTTTTTCTTTCTCTGCCGGCGTTTTGCAACGGCAGGAGTGCCGGTTTCAAGATCTTCAATATTCTTTGACTGCCGGAAACGCTCAAGACGGGATTCCATTTCGGAAACCTGAATGCGTTTGGTGGCATGTTTATGCCGTTGTTTCAGCTTTTCGAGCTTATTCTCAAACTGTTCGTCTTCGGCTTTGCCTTTTTTCTTTTTCTTGCTGTCATCAGGCTTTGCTTCCGTTTTACCCCTGGTCCCGGACTCCCCTTCCAGAACCTTTTTTGCCTTTGCTTCTTCCTTCTTCCGCGCTTCCTGTTCTTCTTTGAGCCTGCGGGTTTCTTCCTCGGCTTTCAGTTTGACTTGCTTTTCCTTTTCGAGTGTCTTTTTCTCAACAACGGAGGGTTTATCGCTGCTTTTGGCAGCTGTTTTATCCGCTGGGGAAAGCTTTTCTTCCGGAGCTTTGGGTTCATTTTTCAAAGAGTTTAAAATTCTATTCTGAACAAGCTCCCGCGCTTTTTCCTCTTTCTCTTTTTCCTTCTCGCGGGAAAGGCGGCGTTCCTCTTCTTCAATGCGCTTCTGTTCCCGGCCCGCAATTAAATGTCCCGCTTTCTCCTTGTCTTCCGCAAAATGCTCGTTTACCAGCTTCAGGGATTCAGGGTCCATGGTGGTATTCAGCGACGCTTCAATACCTTTGCCTTTCAGAAATTCAATGATATCCCTGTGTGAGGTGTTCAGCTGTTTTGCAAGTTGAAATATTTTCAGCGGTTTGTCAGCAGAAGCTGCCATAGATTCTCCAGTTTGGTTTATGCCTCTCCGTCACCGGGCTCGGTTGGGCTCTTATCTTCCGGATTGTGGTCAATATCCAGTTCCTGATCCCGGTTCCGTTTGTTCTCAACTGCGTCCGTGATCAGTTTTTCGATCTTCTCGTAGGTTTTTTCACCGAAACCCTTGATCTGAAGTAAAGTGCCGGGGTCGGCATTCAGGAAGTCCGCGGCTGTTTCAATATCGGCATCTCCAAGCGCGTGGATCTGGGCGGATGTAATTCCTTCAATGTCCTCAATGTAGATATCGTCGCCTTCAAAGCGATTGTATTCCGACTGGCGTATCGCGTCGATCTCATAACCGGTTACCCGGCCAGCAAGGTTGATATTGATGCCGCTGGATCCGATCGCGGTTGCGATCTCGTCATCATTGAAAACGGCCAGCACCGTGCGACGTTCCTCGTCAATTTCCAGGAACAGGGGTTTCGCGGGCGAAAGCGCGCGGGAGATCAGCAGTTCGGATTCCTGGCTGTAATTGATGATATCGATATTCTCACCGCTCAGTTCTTTGACAATTGCCTTGATGCGGCTGCCTTTAATCCCTACACAGGCACCAACCGCGTCAATGCGCTTATCATTCGACTCAACGATGATCTTGCTGCGCTTGCCCGGGACACGTGCGATTGAACGGATCTCGACAATACCGTCAAAGATTTCGGGTACTTCCAGCTCAAAGAGCCGGCGCAGAAAGGAATCGTCCGCACGGGTAATAATGATCTCGGGGCCGCGGGTGGTTTTGCGCACCTCCTTGATGATTGCCTTGATGGTATCGCCGCGATAGTAGTGCTCCGTGGGGATCTGTTCGTTCCGGGGCATTTTAAGCTCGGTTTTGTCCATATTGACATAAACCGCATCGTTGCGCCGGATTTGATGGATATTGCCGACAACGATCTCGCCAATGCGTCCCTGGTACTCTTCCATGACCTGATCGCGTTCGACTTCGCGGATCTTCTGTCCGAGGACCTGTTTTGCGGCGGAGATCATCCGGCGGCCGAAGATTTCGGGATCAATGACCTTAACAACGACTTCGCCGACCTCGGGATCTTCAACGTCCGGGAGTTTTTTGGCTTCGCTCAGCGGGATCTCGACAACCTCGTCGTCCAGTTCCTCATCCGCCACCACGGTCAGTTCCTGATAGATCTCAATCTCCCCCTTGTCGGGATTGACGATCACGTCAAAATTGTCCACCTCACCGTATTTTTTCTTGATAATGGTGTCAAATACCTTACGAATGATCTCGCCGACTTCCGGGCGGGGAATCCCTTTTTCTTTCGCCAGGCTGGCAAACGCGTCAATGAGATTTTTGCTGTCCAATTTGTTTATCTCCTAATTTACCATTTCAGTTTTATTACCGCGTACCCGATCTTTTCAAAAGGGATACGTAAAGTTTCCGTTTCTTTCCGCGATTTGCGAACATCCAGCAGCAAGGCATCCGCTTCTGTATCCAGGATCTTTGCCTGCAGAGGGCACTTGACACCGTCAAGGCTGTGATAAAGATCGATGTCGCGGTTCCGGTTCTTGCGGAAATGCCGGGGCAGGGTCAGGCGTGCATCAATGCCGGGGGAAGAGACTTCCAGGTCGTAATGCTCGGCATAACGCGTATCGTAATCCGGATCGTTCAGGATCTTTTTGCTGATACGGACGATATCTTCGGAATTGATCCCTTTTTCCGTATCGCAGACAACCCGGAGGGTACCGCCCTTTTCGGGGATGCGAATTTCTTCAACGATGGCGCCTTCGCGTTCCACGATAGCGCTGATATGTTCACGCATATCATCCATGTTTTCACTGTCCTCATAAACGAAAAGTGGGAATTTACCCACTTTCGCGCCTAATATAGTTATTCACGAACGGTTCTGCAATGTTTTTTTATAGAAATACCCGATAAATCAGAACACCTTCTCGCATGTACCCCGGGCGTGATCTGCCGGTCAAAGCCGCGATGCGTAGCGGGGCATAACGCAGGGATTGAGATTCAAGATTCAAAATTCAAGATTCAAGATTCAAAATTCAGGTTCACGGGTGAACATTTCCGATCCTCAGGGAACCCCGAAAGGACCGCTGCTCGCCTGTCGCCAATCCTTATGTCAAGCGACATAAATGGTCAAAATTCAAATTGTTTCAGTTGGTTATTTGAAAAGCGCAAGACGGTTCTTTTCGCCCTCATTTAGATCCAGGCCTTCCAGATAGGTCACTACGGCCCGCACGCCTGCGGTGTCAGCGCCGTTCCGGTAAGCGTTTGCGGCACGGATACCCAAGTCTACCTTATCCGTTTTGGCCAGGGCAAACTTTAATGCTTCAAAATAATGCCCGGCAGCCGACAGAAAATCGTTTTGGCTTTCGTAAATACTGCCGATGTACTGATGTGCACTCATCATCATCATGGGGTCTTTCAGCTTAAATGCGACAAAGCTTTCCATATAATCCAGGCCTTCCGCCTGTGATCCGCTATTGGTCCTTGCGATAAGCGCAAGGTAATAGTAGGCGCGTTTACCCCATTGCGTGTTCTTATAGCTTTCTGCAAGCAGCAGGAACTGGTCCTCGGCATTCAGGAAATCCTGTTTTTTATACGCATCCATGGCAATGCCGAAATATCCCGAAGCCGCCCGTTCATTCTGCCGGACAAGCGAGCGACCGATAAAAAAACCGCTTATCAGGATCGCCAGAACGATGGCGAGGATCAGGATCGTACGTTGATTCTTCTGAAAAAATGTGAGTACATGGGCTACTTCCTCAAAAAAAGGATCTTCTTTTAATTCCTTCTTTGTCAAATGTTTTTCCGCCATATTCAACCTTTCGTTTGTGTACGCTTTCTTCCTTGTACCCCTGGCCCGATTCGAACGGGCGACCTCAGGTTTAGGAAACCCGCACTCTATCCGTCTGAGCTACAGGGGCTCTTGACAGTCGCAATAATACCCAATTCACAATTCGTTTACAACCAATTTTTATGAAATCGTTTCCAGCGCCGGCCGCAATATTTCAGAAGCCGAAAAGGCGCTTGCTCATGATAAATATTCGCGCTGTCCAAAGGCTTCTGCCAGGGAGCGGGAATAGCGGAAAACACCCTGCATTTGTCAGCGCGGACGGAGAGGCTGCGCTTTGAAGGCCCCTCTCCCCGATCCCTTGCACTTATTTCAGGTATTGAACGTTCTTTTTGCCCTCATTAACATCAACCTTGCGCAAAAGCAATCCACCGATGATAAAGAGCAGCAGAACCGACAGGACGCTGAGACGGATCCCCATATTCTCGAGATGCAGGTTTCCAATCTGCACATCACCGGCATTGCGGGTCAGCAACCCGACCACGGCCATCAGACTGGGACCGATCACTGCGGCGAATTTTCCGAGCAAATTGAAAAAACCGTAAAATTCTGCTGATTTATTGACCGGAATAATACGGGAATAAAAACTGCGGCTGATCGCCTGGATGCCGCCCTGGAAAAGTCCGATCGCAACGGCAAGCGCATAAAAATGCCAGACCTGGCTCATAAAAAAGCCGATCATGGTAATAAGGGAATAGGCAATGATACCGACAAAAAGGGAGCGCTTTGCCCCGATCTTTTTTGCCAGCTGTCCGTACAGCAGTGAACCGAAAAAGGCGACAAACTGCGTGATCAACAGCGCCACAATCAGCGCAGATGCCGGGAACCCCAGGGCCGTACCAATAGACAGCGCCATGCGAATAATGGTATCCACACCGTCAATATAGAACCAGTAGGCCAGCAGGAACATCCCTACAACCTTGAGGTGGCGGATCTCTTTAAAGGTCTCTATCAGCTGCATCCAGCCTGCTTTGACCGCTTTGAATATCCCCGGTTTTTTCAGTCCGTATTGAGGCTCCTTTACCCAGAGAATGATCGGAATGGAAAATACGGCCCACCACAGCGCCACACTCAAAAAGGCAATGCGGATGGCGGTACTGCCGTCGGGAATGCCGAAAAGTTCGGGTTTCAGGTACATAATCACGTTGACAAGAAAAAGCAATCCGCCGCCGATATACCCCATTGCGAATCCCAGGGAGGAGACAAAATCGATCTTCTTTTCGGAAGCTACGCCAGGCAGCAGAGAATCGTAAAAAATATTGGCCCCGGAAAAACCAACCGTGCCTAGAATATACATCAGCGCGGCGATCTGCCATTGTCCCTGTTTGACCATGAACAAGGCTCCGGTCATCAGAATGCCCAGAAATGCAAAGGTCAAAAGGAACTTTTTCTTGGCCGTTCCCTTATCAGCGATGGCACCCAGAAAGGGCGCCAGCAGGGCTACGATCAGCGAGGCGATGGAATTGGAAAAACCCAGACGCGCAGTAGTATCCACATTGGCGACATTGGCACTCCAGTACTGTGAAAAAAATATGGGAAAAAAACCTGCCATGACCGTTGTGGCAAACGCGGAGTTCGCCCAATCGTACATTGCCCAGGACCATATGGATTTCTTTTGATCCAGCATTATTCCCTCCTTAATTGCTTAGTTCATACTAGCAGTTTACTTTCTTCCAGCGGAAGATAGGTTAATTTACCGTTTTTATGAACGCTTTCATACCAAATAATACGGTCGGCAAAAAATTCTTCGGCCTGAATATCCTGTTCCAGAAAGCGGCTGACGAGTTGCGGATCGGGTTTATGTTTGATGCGCGCCAAGGTGATATGCGGAGAAAAACGCTTTCCGCTGTCATCAAAACCCAGCGACACATAAGCGGTATTCAGTTCATCGGATAAACGGTAAAATTCACCCGGAATGTTCTGCAAGCCGGCCCAAAGCACCCGCGGTTCGCCGACAAGGGGAAAATAACCGGTTTCATGCAATTTCAGTTTCAGGGAGCGGAAATTGCGGGTACTGCTTAAAAACACTTCGCGCACGCTGTCCATCATGCGTTCCGGCGTCTCTCCCAAAAATTTAATGGTAATATGCATCAGCTCCGGACGTACCCAGACAAGGCCTTTAGATATTGGCATCAATTCCCTGCGGATTGCATCCAGGCGATCCCTGAGAACTTCGGGCAGAGGAATACCGATAAAGGTGCGTTTAAAATCCATATTATTCCTTTTGATCTTGGTTGTTTCCGGATAAAAGCAGTTTCCGGCAGAAATGCAGTGCTGCATTGGCTGCATAAAGCTTATTGTTCCTGCGTCCGCGATCAAAGCTGATCTTTTCCGTGAAGGTCTTTCCTTGATAATTAACCGCGATCCAGACCGTGCCGACCGGTTTTTCGGGACTGCCGCCGGAGGGTCCGGCGATCCCGCTTACGGCGATAGCAACTCCGGCGGCTGAAGCTTTGAGAGCGCCTTCCGCCATTGCACGGACACAGGCTTCGCTGACGGCACCGTTTTCCCTTAAAAGTGCTTCCGGCACACCCAGCAACTCTGTTTTGGCGGCATTGCTATACGCAATGAAACCCCGATTAAAGACCTCGCTGGCACCGGGGATGTCCGTGATCATATCCGCGATCAGTCCGCCGCTGCAGGATTCGGCTGTTACCATCTGCAACATTTTTTCATGACAAAGCCGTATCAACAGTGCGGCCACAGGCTCACCCTCCGTGGAGTAGACCACATCCGGGAAAAGCGCAAGAATACCGTCGCGATAGGCTTTTACCCGGGAATATTCCCTGCCACGCAGGCGCAAGGTGATGCCGTTCACGGAAGGATAGTAACCCAGCACAATTGCTTCCTCGATCCCGGGAAAATGCGCATTGATACGGTCGGAGAGTTCCGATTCGGGGATCCCGAAGGTATTGATCTGAAATTCCGCGTCGATCACACCGGTCTCTTTGCCCAGCATCGGCAAAATATTTTCCTGCAGCATCGCTTCCATTTCATAAGGAACGCCCGGCATTACGTAATAGCTGCGTTCTCCGCGCCGGAACAGCAGTCCCCTGGCGGTTCCGAGACGGTTGGGGATCAGAACTGCATTGTCAGGCTCGTAGGCCTGTTCACGGTTACCCGGAGAGGGTGTGCGTCCGCGCGCCCGGAAACGGGCTTCGATCTCCGCATAGATCTCCGGAATAAAGAGCAGCTTCCCGCCAAAATAATCGGTTAATGCGGCTTTCGTGCGGTCGTCTCCCGTCGGGCCCAGTCCGCCGGTGATAAAAACGTGGGTCGTGTTTTCCAGCAAATGATCCAAGGTATGCACAATGGCAGCGCGCTCATCGGGGATCACGCTGTGCCGGAGCACTGGAATACCGATGGCCTTAAGTTCCGCGCTTATATAGTAAGCATTGCTGTTCAGGGTATGGCCGGCCAGCAATTCGTCCCCGATGTTCACGATCTCTGCAGCAAAGGTTCTCATAGCAGCACGCTCAGCAGAAAGGCCCCGACCCATGCGGGCACGGCGGCCAGCAGGTCGTCCAGGATGATGCTCCCGGCATTTTCCATCTCATCCACACGACGTATGATCCAGGGCTTGAAGATATCAAAGATCCGAAACAGCACAAAAGCGGTAAGCAGCACCGGAATATTGTTTTTGGGCAGACCCAGCAGGGCCAGCCACATGCCGCTGATCTCATCCAGAACGAACCATACGGGATCTTTGATACCCCGTTCCCGGACAAGGTGCCGTGCGCAGAGCAATCCGAGCAGGACAAGGACGAGCAGTATACCGATATCGAGGATTAGCGGGATCGCCGTACTGCGTGCAAAAAAATAAGCCGCGGCCGCACAAAACAGGGATGCAAGTGTCCCCGGCATCCAGGGAAAGAATCCCAGACCCAGTCCGGAGGCCAGACCCATCGACAGCCAGGATGTTTTATTCGTGTTCATGAAGCGATCTTTGGAATTTCAGATAATAGTCGATACCGGTATAAACCGTAAACAGCATGATCGCGATCATCGTGACGCGCACGCCCGGACCGCTAATATAATCGTAAAGGATGTCGTAAAGCCGCGGCGGTATCTTTGCGGAAAGCAGGACCGGAACAAAGAGCACAAGACCGATAAATATCATCTGCACGGCGGTTTTGGCCTTTGCGGGTTTGCTTGTCTGAAAACGGATGTTCAGGATCCGGGATCGCTTGCGCAGATAATTGACGAAAATATCACGCAGAAAAACAGGGAGGATCACCCAGAGCGGCAGGATGCCGATACGGAAAAAGGCGAAGAGCATTAAAAAGACCAGAACCTTATCGGCCAGAGGGTCGAGTTCTTCGCCCAGTTCCGTTTCCTGGTGCAGTTTCCGGGCCAGGAAACCGTCGAAAAGGTCCGTCAGCGCAATTGCGACATAAAAAACAAAGATAAAGAGCGGAGAAAAACAGGCAGCGTTACCGCAGCTACGCAGATAGAAAAAATACAGTAATACGGATAAAATTATGCGGAAAAAGGTCAATATATTGGGAAAATTCAAAATGCGCTTATTCATTCGGAATCTCCAGGCGTCCTTCCAGCGCCCGTGCCAGCGTTGCTTCGTCGGTGTATTCCAGATCGCCGCCGACCGGGATCCCGCGCGCCAGGCGGGTAATCTTGAGCGGATAATTCTTCAGCAGTCTTGAAATATAAAAGGTGGTGGTATCCCCTTCCACGGAAGGATTGATCGCGATGATAACCTCCTTTACCTGATCCAGGCGCCGGAACAGGCTGTCGATGGCCAGATCGTCCGGTCCCACCCCGTCCAGGGGTGAGATCAAGCCTCCAAGAACGTGGTATTTCCCGCGGAAAGACACCGACTTCTCAAGCGCGATCACATCCATACTGTCTTCGACAATGCAGAGCATACTGTCGTCACGTTTGGAATTGCTGCAGATATCACAGGGCGTCCGTTCGGTAATGTGATTGCAGACGGGACAATGCGTGATCTTGTCCTTGAGATCGACCAGCGCTTTGGCGATCGCGATGACATCATCGCGTTCCTTATCCATCAAATAAAAGGCAATGCGCCTTGCGCTCTTACGGCCGATGCCCGGGAATTTGGAGAAGAGCGTCTCCACCCGCGTGATGACTTCCGGTATACCTGCCATATGCGTCCTTTCTAAAATCCCGGGATTTTCATTCCGCCGGTCAGGGAACCCATCTTGCTCTGGGTCAGTTCGTCCACCTTCTGCATAGCCTGATTGACCGCCGCCAGCAGAAGATCTTCCAGCATTTCCGGCTCTTCCGAGAGTACTTCGGCTTCGATCTTAATGGATTTCAGGAGTTTTTTACCGCTGACCAGTACCGTGACCATTCCGCCGCCGGCACTGCCTTCCACTTCTGCGGCTTCCAGCTCCCGCTGTGCCTCCTCCATTTGTTTCTGCATTTGCTGGGCCTGTTTCATCAGGGCCTGCATATTTCCTTTTGCTAACATATTTTGTAACTCCTTTTTCGCGATTAACCGTATTCTGCTTAAGATAATTAAAAGAGCGGACGAATGGAAATTATTAATTGAGGGATTTTGAAAAGATAAACGATAAATGCAGGATGAACGCTTGTCGCTGCCTGCCAGCCATAGCGCTCTGCAGCAGCGCAAAGGCGAAGCGGAACGAAGGAAGGAGGGAGGAATGCATTGGGTCAAATAAATTGGGTCAAATTAATTGAGCCAAATTAATTGAGCCAAATTAATTGGGTCAAATTAATTGACTCAAAACTGTAATCTCTGTATCCTGACACATACATCATATTGGCATTGTCAATTATCCATTGTCAATTATCCATTGTCAATTATCCATTGTCAATTATCCATTGTCAATTATCCATTGTCAATTATCCATTGTCTATTATCCATTGTCTATTATCCATTGTCTATTGTTAAGCTTTGCCTTTTACTTTAAATTTTTGTAAAATTGATTTTAAAATTTCACACGGGGAGTGATTTCATGCAGCAATACCTTGATATGGTCCGTTACGTTCTGGAAAACGGTGTTAAAAAAACAAATCGGACGGGTGTCTCGACCTTGTCCAGTTTCGCCTATTTTTATAAGGTTGATCTTTCGATAGGCTATCCCCTGCTGACGACCAAAAAGATGTATTTTAACTCCATGCTGCATGAGCTGCTGTGGTACCTCAGCGGCGAAGAGCATATTAAAAACCTTCGTACAAAAACAAAAATCTGGGATGCCTGGGCCGATAAAGACGGCCGCCTTGAAACTGCATACGGACGGTTCTGGCGGCGTTATCCGGTTCCCCTTAGCGGCCATCTACCCGGAGAAAACTGGAAGACGCGCTGGACCTATACCGATCCGGCGACCGGAACTCCGGTTTTTGACCAGATCCAATTCGTGATCGACACCCTGAAAGAGATCAAAATAAATCCCGAAACACCGAATCTGCGCCGCATGGTGGTCTCGGCCTGGCACCCGGGCAATGCGGCGGAGAGCAAACTGCCTCCCTGCCATTATACCTTTTGCTTCAATGTCAGCGGAAAGAAGCTTAACTGCCATTTGACCCAGCGCTCGGGCGACATTGCCCTGGGCATTCCCTTCAATCTTGCCTGTTATTCCCTGCTGACCCTGATGCTGGCGCAGGAATGCGGCTATGAACCGGGCGAATTCGCGCATACCGTGATCGACGCCCATATCTACGAAAATCATGTCGAAGGACTGAGGGAACAGCTGACCCGAACGCCGGGACCGCTGCCGACGGCCGGCATTGCGAAAAAAAGCATCTTTGACCTAAAATTCGAAGATTTTGAACTTCGGGACTACCATCCGCAGCCGAAAATCAATTTCGACGTGGCGGTTTAAGCGATAGCAGGAATCACTAATTGCATTGACTCAATGCATTCATGCCGGATTGAATCAATTGATTTTAATCCCATTGACTCAATGCATTCATTTCCGATTGAGTCAATGCGAATCGATCCGACAATCCGCTGCTTTTTTAATTTGAAAATATCACTTTTATTGATAAATTTATTTTTTATTAACAGGATCGGGGCCGGAACAGATTCGACAGATGAACAATGAATAATGAAACATCGCTAACAAATGAGGCCAGCATGAAGCAACCGGTGATCATAATTGCAGCTCTGTCACCCACGGGTATCATTGGAAAAGGCAATGAACTCCCCTGGCATATTCCCGAGGATCTGCAGCATTTTAAGCTTCAGACCAGCGGACAGACCGTGATCATGGGCGAAAACACCTTCCATTCGATGGGAAAAGCCTTGCCGAACCGGCAGAATATCGTGATTAGCCCAAAACTTGAATCTAACGAAAGCATTCACGTCTGCAGAACGCTGGATTCCGCGCTGGAAACGGCTCAGCGTTTTGGGAAAAGGATTTTTATCATCGGCGGCGCCTTTACCTATGAAAAAGCATTGCCCTTTGCCGATTTCCTCTATATTTCGCATCTGAAAAAAGATTATGAAGGTGATGTTTATTTTCCTATATTAAATTTTGATGATTGGATCAAAGCATCTTCAAAAGAATTTGACAGTTTCGTTTTTACAGTATATAAACGCAAATAAGTGGAGGTTATGAATGGAGTTGCCTTTTTATCATGCTTTGGGTATACAGGAAGAAAACAATGGGTGTTCCACCGGACAAAAATGGATCCGCAGCAAGAAAAACAAAATCCTGGATATTCAGTCCCCCATTGACGGGAAGCATATTGCCAGCGTGCACACTTGCACTAACGAAGATTATGTAGAGGTCCGCAAACAGGCCCTGCGCGCCTTTGAGATCTGGCGGAATGTGCCTGCGCCCAGGCGCGGTGAGATCGTACGGCAGATCGGACTGAAGCTGCGCCAGAACAAAGAGGCCCTGGGACGGCTGGTTACCCTGGAAATGGGCAAATCCCTGCAGGAAGGCTATGGCGAAATCCAGGAAATGATCGATATCTGCGATTTTGCGGTCGGTCTGTCCCGCCAGCTTTATGGATTCACCACCCATTCCGAACGCCCGGAACACCGCATGTATGATCAATACCACCCCATCGGTATCGTTGGGATCATTACCTCGTTCAATTTTCCGGTTGCCGTCTATGCATGGAATACCATGATCGCTGCCGTATGCGGTGATGTCTGCATCTGGAAGCCCTCCTCAAAAACGCCGCTGACAGCAATTGCCACCCAGAAGATCGTTGCCGAAGTACTAAAAGAGAACAAATTGCCCGAAGGTATTTTCAATCTGGTCATCGGCAGCGGCCGGGACGTAGGCGAAGCCATGCTGGAAGATGAACAGGTCGGACTGATCTCCATTACCGGTTCTACGGCGGTTGGACGTCATGCCAACGAAGTGGTCGCACGTCGCTTTGGAAAAATGATCTGTGAACTTGGCGGCAATAACGCAATCATCGTTTCCCGGCACGCGGATCTGAAGCTGGCCATTCCGGCCATCGTTTTCGGGGCAGTCGGCACTGCCGGTCAGCGCTGTACCTCGACCCGCCGGGTCATTATTCATGAAGAGATCTACGATACGGTCAAAAAATCCCTGCTTAAAGCCTACCGTTCCCTGAAGATCGGATCGCCTCTGGATGAAAAGAACCATGTCGGACCACTGATCGACAACGCGGCAGTCAAAGCTTTCAAGGAGGCCATCCGTCAGGCAAAGGAGAGCGGCGGGAACGTGATCTGCGGCGGACAGGTTATCAAGGGCAAGGGCTACGAATCCGGCAATTATGTCAAACCTTGCATCATCGAGGCCCGCAACGACATGCCTATCGTACAAGAAGAGACCTTTGCTCCCATTCTTTATATGATCCCTTACACCGGTGATATCGAAAATGCCGTCGCGTTGCAGAATGCGGTACGTCAGGGACTTTCTTCCGCGATCTTTACCCGGGACCTGCGGGAATCGGAAGTCTTCCTTTCCTGCCGCGGCTCGGATTGCGGCATCGCCAATGTCAATATCGGAACATCCGGCGCAGAGATCGGCGGGGCTTTCGGCGGCGAAAAAGAAACCGGCGGCGGACGCGAATCCGGTTCGGACGCCTGGAAAGCCTACATGCGGCGGCAGACCAACACCATTAACTGGAGCGAAGAACTGCCGCTGGCTCAAGGCATCAAATTCAATATTTAACAACAGTACTGAAAGGAGTATATATGGTTAACGCAACTGATGTAAAAACAATTCTTTCCAAACACATGCTGACAGACGGCTTCGATGTGGTCGTAGACCTCGACAAGTCGCACGGCTCCTGGCTGGTTGACAAACGGAACGGTGACGAATATTTGGATTTTTTCTCTATGTTCGCCTCCCTTTCGATTGGTTTCAACCATCCCTACCTGCTTGAGAAAAAATATGAGCTGGGCCGGGTGGCGGTCAATAAGCCGACCAATTCGGACGTCTATTCCGAAGAGATGGCGAATTTTGTCGAAACCTTTTCCCGCGTCGGCATTCCGGATTATCTGCCCCATCTTTTTCTGATCTCCGGTGGCGGGCTGGCAGTGGAAAACGCCCTGAAAGCCGCCTTTGACTGGAAGGTGCGGAAAAATTTCGAACACGGCGAAAAGGAAGCGGTCGGTTATAAGGTTCTGCACTTTAAGGAAGCCTTCCACGGACGTACCGGCTACACGCTGTCGCTGACCAACACCGCCGATCCGCGTAAGACCCAGTATTTTCCCAAATTCGACTGGCCGCGCGTGAGCAACCCGAAACTCCGCTTCCCGCTGGAAAAATATGAGGCCGAAAACAAGGCTGCGGAAGAAAAAGCGCTGGCCGAGATCGATGCTATCGTGAAAAAGGATGCAAAGAACATCGCCTGCATGATCATCGAACCCATACAGGGAGAAGGCGGCGACAATCATTTCAGTGAATCCTTCTTCAAAGCTATGCGCGAGATCTGCGACAAGAACGAGATCCTGCTGATCTTTGACGAGGTCCAGAGCGGCGTGGGACTGACCGGAAAATTCTGGGCGCACCAGCATTATGACGTCAAACCCGACATTATCGCTTTCGGCAAAAAGACCCAGGTCTGCGGCATCCTTGCCGGCCCCCGTCTGGATGAGGTTGATAAGAATGTCTTCAGGGAATCCAGCCGCATCAACTCCACCTGGGGCGGCAACCTGGTCGACATGGTGCGCTTTAAGTATACTCTTGAAGTTATTGAAAATGAGCATCTTGTTGATAACGCTTCAGTTATGGGCGGCTTATTGCTTCGTGAACTGCAGCATATTCAGGATCGTTTTCCGTCCCATATCTCCAATGTCCGCGGACGCGGTCTGATGTGTGCTTTTGATCTTCCGGACCATGCTCAGCGCAACGCTTTTTTAAAGAAACTCTGGGAGAACAAGATCATGATCCTGCCTTGCGGCGATCATTCGATCCGTTTTCGTCCGCACCTGAATATCAGCGAAGAAGAGATCCGTACCGGCGCCAAAGCGATCGGCAGAATTTTAAGCGAAATGTGATCCGCTTTAAATAATACGGGTTAATTTACATTAATCCCCTGCCTTCGGTCAGGGGATTTTTATCCTTTTTCGATTTTAACTTCACTATAGGTTGTATTTTTCTTCCCTGAAGCTTAAATTAAAATGATGATTTGTAACCATTTTCTTATCGGAGGATAGAATGAAACGAATCTTTTACAGCCTCTTCTTCTTTTTAGCGCCGCTCTGTGCGGATGTCAATATCACTAATACGGCGCAGCTGGACCTGCAGCGGAATGCGTTGCTGCCGTCCTTCAGTGCTGACGGGAGCAACATCCTGTTTTCCTCGGACGACGGGCTTTACCGTTACGAGACGGCCAGCGGCCGTATTCTGCGTTACGC